>QWCN01000096.1_pt1 | contig 216671 bp, 164 predicted proteins | sample 1972711 | NCBI WGS metagenome assembly QWCN01 (sample SAMN09866707, study PRJNA288562) | Human gut metagenome isolate term1_stool, whole genome shotgun sequencing... | isolation source: gut | host: Homo sapiens | place: USA: California | reverse complement strand
TCGGGGGAATACCTAAAGATACAAAAAAGCCAACTAATTCGCAATAATTTGTGTATGAATTAGTTGGCTAATTTTGTAATATTTAATGAATGTCCCTAATTAGGGTAATGTTTCCAACTGTTTCTGGCGGCATTATTTGATTTTAGGCACGGAATTACACGGAGTTCACAGATTTTGATAACGTTATCTGTTTCATTCCTTCTCCTGTGAAATCCGTGTAATTCCGTGCCTAAAAGAAATCATCAAGCACATTTTTTCGTACCCCCTTTTTATCAGTGCCGCCTTACCATTTTATCTCTTCCTTTCCGTGCGCTTTCAGGTATTCATTCGTCTTGCTGAAATGTTTGTTTCCGAAGAAACCGTTGTATGCGGAAAGAGGAGAAGGGTGTGCGGATGTCAGTACCAAGTGTTTGTTGCGATCGATAAAAGCACCTTTTCGTTGTGCATAAGCTCCCCATAATATAAAGACCAGATGCTCCCGTTCTTCGGCAAGAATACGGATGGCGGCATCTGTAAATGTTTCCCAGCCGCGGTTCTGATGGGAGCCGGCTTGATGGGCACGTACGGTGAGGGTGGCATTGAGCAGCAATACGCCTTGTTCCGCCCAACGGGTCAAGTTGCCGGTAGGCGGCGCATCTGTTCCGATATCCGCTTTGATTTCTTTAAAAATATTGACTAAAGAGGGCGGGAAAGGCACGCCGTCGTTGACGGAGAAACAGAGTCCGTGGGCTTGTCCGGGACCATGGTATGGGTCCTGACCGATAATCACTACCTTTACCTTGTCAAAAGGGCATAAGTTGAAAGCGTTGAATATCAATTTCCCCGGTGGATATATGGCATATTTACCATATTCCTCACGAACGAAGTTCGTTAATGTATAAAAATAATCTTTATCAAATTCAGGCTGCAAATGCACTTTCCAGCTATCTTCGATCTGAACGTTCATAATAGGAAGTGTTAGTAGTTTACGTTGCTAAGATACAAATATTTCACCATAGTATACAAAGAGCCCCGCAGAGTTTTTTGCTTTTTCCTTTGAAACTCTGCGGGACTTTATATTGTTTACAGGTTGTATTTAGATTAAATGTATGTTGTGTGCCTTACATTCCGAGCGCATATCTTCGGGCCAGATGCTGGCTTGTATTTCTCCGATATGGGCTTTGCGCAAATAGAACATACACAGCCGGGACTGACCGATACCGCCACCGATAGACAAGGGCAGCGCATCTCCCATCAGGCGTTTGTGGAAATAGAGTTCCAGACGTTTTTCTTCGCCTTCCTGCTTGAGCTGGCGCTGGAGGGCTTCTTTGTCTACGCGGATACCCATTGAGGATAATTCTACACTGCGTTGAAGCACATCGTCCCACAGTAATAAGTCGCCGTTTAAGCCGGGCAGACCGTTTAAGCCGGGAGTTGTGTAGTCATCATAGTCCGGAGCGCGTCCATCGTGTTTTTTGCCGTCGCTTAGTTTGCAGCCGATGCCGATGATAAATACGGCGCCGAACTTCTTGGCAATGGCATGCTCACGGCATTTCGGTTCTATATTGGGATACATCTGCCGGAGCTCTTCCGCATGGATAAAGTGTAACTTCTGTGGCAGGCAGGGCTTGATTTGCGGATACATTTCATATACCATATATTCCGTACGGACCATTGCAGCATAAATGCGGGTGACTATCTCTTTCAGAAAGTCTATGTTACGGTCTTGTTCGGTGATAACGCGCTCCCAATCCCATTGGTCTACATATAAAGAATGTAAGTTGCCCAGCTCTTCGTCCGCACGGATGGCATTCATATCGGTATAAATTCCGTATCCCGGTTCTATACCGTATTCGGCAAGTGTCAGACGCTTCCATTTGGCAAGCGAATGTACCACTTCTGCCTGCGCATCGCCTAAATCTTTAATGGGAAACGACACAGCCCGTTCCACACCGTTCAAATCGTCGTTGATACCCATGCCTTTTAATACAAAGAGAGGGGCGGTGACACGACGCAGGCGGAGTTCGGAAGAAAGATTCAACTGAAAGAATTCTTTAATCTGTTTAATGCCTAATTCCGTTTGTTTTAAGTCCAATAAAGGTTTGTATCCTTCGGGTTTTATCAGGTAACTCATAGGTTTAATTTCTGAAACTTCTATTAATTTGTTCGGCAAAGATAGAAATAATATTGATACTTGTTTCTGTTTTGATTGAAAAAATAACAAAATGTATATGTATATCCGTTTAATGTTCTCAAAATAATATTGAAAGGGTAATATGCAAAACAGATATAAAAAATGTATGAAGATTAGGAATATGCAGAGATTTTTTCTACTTTTGCATTCGAATTAAGGCTCCGTAGCTTAGTGAATAGAGCGTCAGATTCCGGTTCTGAAGGTCGTGCGTTTGAATCGCACCGGGGTCACAGGAAAATCCTTGATAAACTGTTGGTTATCAAGGATTTTTTATTTATATATCTCTTGGGTCATCCGTCTGTTTGTCCTTATTCATCAAGACCCATATCTGTCGTTGCCATTCATATACGGCAAATCTCTCATCATCGGAATTGTCGGTCTTGTCAATATATGTCCTTATACTTGGGGCGGAAGGGTATTTGGTCTGGATAATATCGTCTATCAGATAGCTGTACAACCCTCTGATTTTCTTGAAAAGAAAACATTGGAACATAAGGTTGATATATTCAGGATTGTTGCATACATACATTTTATACATTTGATATGTATCCGACTGCATGTAATCTGAAGCCCTGCTGCTAAGATTGGACTTCTCAAGTTCTTCTTTCAGGGCTTCTTCCAGCTTTTTGTACTCGGCAGAGTCTGTTATGCTGTACCAGTAATGTTCATCGGGCTTAGTGGTTAGCTTTATCCATATGTAGGCTTCCCAGTAATCAATTGCCATTCTTATGGAATCTCTGTGTTCCGGGGGCATGGCAAAATAGAGAGAATCTTTTTCCCAGTCCTTGAAAAGCGTTGCGATAGAATCAATCTTCTCTTGTTTCAGTTGTTTATATATGTCCGGTAGTTTTTCATCAAGAACGGAAGTTATCTGGAAGGCACCGCTCTCTATGCTACAGTTGACCCGTGGATTGGTTATGACAGAATCATTGAATATGAAAGCTATCTGCCTGCCTGTTGCCTTTCCCGTTTCCTCAGCCCATTTTTTTCGTTTATAGTTGCTGATTTGTCCGCTGATTACATATTTTCCGAAATAATCCGTATCCAGTTTAAGGGCGATGAAATCCTTCGTCGTTACGATAGGCTCTCTGGAAATGCTGTCCGTCTGTCCGGACAAGATATGATACCAGCCATTTTCCCGAAGCTTATTCTGGCAAATCGAAAAATACGGCAGGAAAGAAAACAATGTCAGTATTCCAAGCAGCTTTCTCCACATAACGTCTCTTTGTTTTCTAAACTTCAATTTCAAGAATTGTCCTCTCTTTACTCTTCAGATGCAAGCGCATCTCGCACAGCTTCCCAGTTATCGCAGAAAGCCTGCATGGAAGGGAATAACAGATTGGCTCCCGCATCCAGCAGCACTTGTCCGTCCAGCGGACCGGTATTGACAGCGATTGTGAATATCCCTGCCGCTGCTCCCGCCTGGACGCCGATGGGTGCATTCTCCACAACGATAGCTTCATTGGCCTTTACCCCTGCTTTTTCCAGTCCCATAAGATAAGGCTCCGGATTGGGCTTGCCATATTTCACATCAAAGGCGGTGACCATACGTTCGCGTTGGAACATGCCGGGAAAGTTATGTGCCAGTCTGTCCAGCAGAGAGTGCTGGCCGGAACCGGTTACCAATACGGGAGTCACCCCTTCCGCTTTTATTTTCTGTAACACTTCCCATGCACCGGGCATACGTTCGGGTTCGGGATGTCTGTTGAATTCTTCGCTTTTTTCGGCATAGATACTCTCTATCATCTCAGGAGTGGCATCTTTGCCGTATTGCCGTTGATATACGATGTTGATTGTTGCTGCTCCCGTACGTCCTTCGTGCATATAAGCTTCCTCGCGGCTCAGATGCAGACCGTGACGTTCCATTACCGTATGCCATGCATCGGCATGATAAGGCATGGAGTTGAACAACACGCCGTCCATGTCGAAAAGAACGGCTTTCAGCCGGATATTGTCGTATCCGTGTTCTCTTAAATAGCGGGATATTGCTTCTTTAAACACTTGATAAATTGAGAATAAAAAATTAGAAATAGGGGAATAAACAGAGAGTTGGGAATCAAGAAACAGCCTTTTGATGTTGCACATGGTAATTTGTGTGCAGCCATTTCTCAATTCTCAACTCTCGATTTTAATTTATCACAGTCTTGCCTGGATGGCTTTGGATTCTTCTTCGTAACCCGGCTTGTTCAGCAGGGCGAACATATTCTTCTTGTAGGCTTCCACACCCGGTTGGTTGAACGGATTAACCCCCAGCAGGTAGCCGCTGATGCCGCATGCTTTCTCAAAGAAGTACAGCAATCCGCCGAGACTTTCCTCGTTCAGTGCAGGGATCACGATGCGCATATTGGGTACGCCACCGTCTACGTGAGCCAGTTGTGTGCCGAGTTCCGCCATCTTGTTCACCTCGTCCACGTGCTTTCCGGCGAGGAAGTTCAGACCGTCGAGGTTGGCTTCGTCCGAAGGAACTTGCAGCGAATACTGAGTCTTTTCTACTGAAATGACAGTTTCATAAATGGTACGTTCACCTTCCTGAATCCATTGTCCCATGGAGTGCAGGTCGGTAGAGAAATCCACGGATGCAGGGAAGATACCCTTGTTCTCTTTACCTTCGGATTCACCGTAAAGTTGCTTCCACCATTCGCTTACGTAGTGCAATTTGGGGTTGAAGTTTACAAGGATTTCAATCTTCTTGCCGTTCTTGTAGAGTTCATTGCGGGTGGCTGCATAGATAGCTGCCGGGTTTTCAGCGAACGGAACATCTTTTCCGCAAGTCTTTTCCATAGCTGCCGCGCCTGCTACCAGCTTTTCGATGTCGAAGCCTGCAACGGCGATGGGCAGCAGACCTACCGGGGTGAGTACGGAGAAACGGCCGCCTACGTTATCGGGGATAATGAAAGATTTGTATCCTTCATTGTCTGCGGTAACGCGTGCTGCGCCTTTCTTGGCGTCTGTAACGGCAACGATCACCTTTTTGGCCATCTCCTTGCCGCGTTGGTCTTCGCATTGCTTTTTCAGCAGGCGGAAGGCCAAAGCCGTTTCGGTAGTGGTTCCCGATTTGGAAATATTGATAACACCGAATTTCTTGTCTTTCAGATATTCGGTAAGCTCGTACAGATAATCTTCACCGATGTTGTGTCCTGCATACAGAATAACCGGACCGGACTTCTTGTCCTGCAACCATGCGAAACTGTTTGACAAAGCCTCGATAACGGCGCGTGCACCGAGGTAGCTTCCGCCGATTCCGGCAACAACCACTGCTTCACAATTCTCGCGCAGCACTTGCGCGGTAGCTTTCAGGTCTGCCAGGTGCTCCTTTGTAATGGAAGAAGGAAGGTGTAGCCAGCCTAAAAAGTCGTTGCCTTTACCGGTTCCGTTTTCCAATGCTTCCTGTGCAGCCTTGACTTGGGCTTCGTAGGCGAAAACATTTTCTTTGGAAATGAATCCAAGAGTCTTTTCAATGTTCAAACTAATCATAATATTATAGGTTTTAAATTCTGTATTTTGTCCTTGCTGTCCTCTTTTCCGCATTACCGGAAAGAGTCAGTCAGTAACTTGATTTCAATCATCGGTGAGATGCGCTCATATAAGATGTTGTACACAGCATCCAGTATCGGCATGTTCACGTGGTAATGCTTGTTGATTTCCTTGATGCACTTGGTTCCGTAATAACCTTCGGCTATCATTTCCATTTCTATCTGGGCACTTTTTACGGAATATCCTTTACCTATCATTGTACCGAACGTACGGTTACGGCTGAAGTTGGAGTATCCCGTCACCAACATGTCACCCAGATAAACGGAATCGCTGATGTTTCTGTTTAGCGGATGTACGGTTTGCAGGAAACGGTTCATCTCCTGTATGGCGTTGGACATGAGTACCGCCTGAAAATTATCGCCGTATTTCAGTCCGCTGCAAATGCCGGCGGCAATGGCATATACGTTTTTGAGTACGGAACCGTATTCGATACCTGCCACGTCGTTGCTTACGGAAGTCTTGATGAATGAACTTGCCAGACGGCGGGAAAATTTGTCCGCCTTGTCTATATCGGGACACGCTATCGTGAGATAGGAAAGCCGTTCGAGCGCAACCTCTTCCGCATGGCAGGGACCTGCCAGTACTGCGATATTTTCGGTAGGAACACCGTATTCTTTCGTGAAGTATTCCGATACAATCATGTTGTCATCGGGTACGATGCCCTTAATGGCAGTGATGATGAACTTATCCTTGATTTTTGTCTTCAGCTTCTTCAGGTGAGCCTTCAGATAAGGAGAAGGAGTTACAAAGATAAGCGTATCCGACTCCTTGACTACATCGTTGATGTTTGAGTTGAAATTGATACGCTTGGTATCGAACTTGACGCCCGTCAGGTAGGCAGGGTTATGACCGAGACGCTTAAAATCGGCAATGCGGTCGTCGCGCCGCATATACCAATTTATAGTCTCTTCTTGTGCCAGTACCATCTTTGCAATGGCAGTGGCCCAGCTTCCTCCGCCCATAATGGCTATCTTACCGGGTAGTTTCATTTCTTAGATTTTCTCAACCCAACCTTCCACATCTTTCACGGTCGGATTTGCCAGTTCCAGTTTATATTTCTTGTTGATGCCGCAAATGTCCATGTGCAGCTTTTGCGGGTTTACATCCTTCATGTCGCTAACCTGGTTGTAGCCGGCCTTCTGGATGACTGCCACCCATTCTTCGGGGATACCCAGTTCCATGAATTTGGCAGGCGCGTCTTTCGGAGTGACCTTTTCGGGGCGCATCTGCGGGAAGAACAATACTTCCTGGATGAATGCCTGTCCGGTCATCAACATCGTCAGACGGTCGATGCCGATACCGATGCCCGATGTGGGAGGCATACCGTATTGCAGCGCTTTCAGGAAGTCCTGGTCGATAAACATAGCTTCGTCGTCACCCTTTTCACTCAGTTTCAACTGCTCTTTGAAGCGTTCTTCCTGGTCGATGGGGTCGTTCAGCTCACTGTATGCGTTGGCCAGCTCTTTACCGTTCACCATCAGCTCGAAGCGTTCGGTCAGTCCGGGCTTGCTGCGGTGCATCTTGGTCAGCGGGCTCATTTCTACCGGATAGTCGGTGATGAAGGTAGGCTGTATGAATGTGCCTTCACAGAATTCGCCGAAGATTTCGTCTATCAGCTTGCCTTTGCCCATAGTGTCGTCAATCTCCATCTTCAGTTCGCGGCACACCTGGCGGATTTCTTCCTCGCTCTTGCCGTTGAGGTCGTAGCCGGTCTTTTCCTTAATGGCATCCAGGATGGGCAGGCGGCGGTAAGGAGCCTTGAAGCTGATGGTCTTTCCGTCGATGGTAGTCTCTGTGCTGCCGTTTACAGCGATACAGATACGTTCGAGGAGTTTCTCGGTGAATCCCATCATCCAGTTGTAGTCCTTATACTGTACGTACAGCTCCATGCAGGTAAATTCCGGGTTATGGTTTTTGTCCATACCTTCGTTACGGAAGTTCTTTCCGATTTCGTATACACCCTCAAAACCGCCTACGATAAGTCTCTTCAGGTAAAGCTCGGTGGCGATACGCAGGTAGAGGTCCATATCCAATGAGTTGTGGTGGGTGATAAAGGGGCGTGCGCTTGCACCGCCGGGGATGGATTGCAGAATCGGTGTTTCCACTTCCGTATAGCCGGCTTCGTCCAGTACGGCACGCATGGTCTTGATGATTGTGGCGCGCTTCAGGAATGTTTCCTTGACGCCGTCGTTCACGATGAGATCCACGTAGCGTTGGCGGTAGCGCAGTTCCGGGTCGTCGAACGAGTCGTAGGCCACACCGTCTTTATATTTTACGATAGGAAGCGGCTTGATACTCTTGGCAAGCACGGTCAGCTTCTGGGCATGGATACTGATTTCGCCCATCTGAGTGCGGAATACAAAGCCTTCGATACCGATGAAGTCGCCTAAATCGAGCAAGCGTTTGAATACGGTATTATACATTTCCTTGTCTTCGCCCGGACAGATGTCATCGCGGGTGATATATACCTGGATACGGCCTTTGGAGTCCTGTAACTCGATGAAAGAGGCTTTCCCCATGACGCGGCGGCTCATGATGCGTCCGGCTACGGATACGTGGCGCGGTTCGGCGTCGTCTTTGAATTCTTTTTTAATATCGGTAGAGAAAGCGTTGGTTACATACTCTGCTGCGGGATAGGGTTCGATACCCATCGCGCGAAGTTCATTCATGCTGTTGCGACGAATGATTTCTTGTTCACTTAGTTCTAATACGTTCATTTCGCTATAATTCACTCAATTTGGGGACAAAAATACGAAACATTTTTCAGATAGCGAACCTTTAGGGGAATTTATTCGCCGTATGCTCCGTGTGCTCTGTGGCAGGTTGTGGGATAATCGCCGGGTAAGTTCTCGGGAGAAGGAGCCTTGGGTCGGGCTTGATACGCTTTCTTCCCTGTCTCTGATACGCTTCCGGTAGGAGAGAGTGCGGTTCTTCCTTAAGACGGGGCGCGATGCTTGCTCACCTGACGAATTTTGAGTACCTTTGCGCCTTCGAAAAAACAGGTAAAAAGTATGGCAGGACAAAAAACACCCACAGCGTTGGGCACGGAGAATATAGGTAAATTACTGATGCAGTACGCCGTTCCGGCAATCATCGCCATGACGGCATCTTCCTTATATAATATGGTGGACAGTATCTTCATCGGTCACGGTGTGGGCACAATGGCTATTTCGGGACTGGCGTTGACTTTCCCCTTGATGAACCTTGCAGCGGCTTTCGGTTCGCTGGTAGGTGTGGGAGCGGCTACGTTGATTTCCGTCAAACTCGGGCAGAAGGACTATGACACGGCGCAGCGGGTACTGGGCAATGTATTTGTGCTGAATATTCTGCTGGGCGTGGCTTTTACGGTGGTTGTAATGGCATTCCTCGACCCTATTCTTTACTTCTTCGGCGGCAGTGACGAGACTGTGGGGTATGCGCGCGATTATATGCAGATTATCCTTCTCGGCAATGCCGTTACGCATCTTTATCTGGGACTGAATGCGGTACTGCGTTCTTCGGGGCATCCGCAGAAGGCGATGTATGCCACCATTGCCACGGTGATTATCAACACGATACTCGACCCGGTGTTCATCTACGGTTTCGGCTGGGGCATTCGCGGGGCGGCCATTGCCACGATTGTGGCGCAGGTCATATCATTGATATGGCAGCTCAGGATATTCAGCAATAAAGACGAACTGCTGCATTTTCACCGCGGTATTTTCCGTTTGAAGCGTAAGATAGTCTTCGATTCACTGGCTATCGGCATGTCGCCGTTCCTGATGAATATGGCGGCATGCTTCATCGTAATCCTTATCAATCAGGGATTGAAAAAGTATGGCGGCGATTTGGCTATCGGCGCTTTCGGCATAGTCAACCGGCTGGTATTTATTGTCGTAATGATTGTAATGGGACTGAACCAGGGAATGCAGCCCATTGCGGGCTATAATTTCGGAGCCGGACAGCATGCCCGTGTCATCAAGACTCTGAAACTGACGATAATCTATGCAACCTGCGTCACTACTTTCGGCTTTATTGTAGGTATGCTCTTCTCCGACTTGGTGGTGAGTATCTTTACTTCGGATGCCGAGCTGATTGCCCTTTCGGCAAAGGGGCTGCGCATTGTGGTGATGTTTTTCCCCATTATAGGCTTTCAAATGGTTGCCGCCAACTTCTTCCAGAGTATAGGAATGGCGAGTAAGGCAATATTTCTTTCCCTTACCCGCCAAATGATGGTGTTGCTGCCTTGCCTGATAATTCTGCCCCGTTTTTTCGGCGTGGCAGGCGTTTGGTACAGTATGCCGATTTCCGACTTGCTGGCCAGTCTGATAGCGGGCACGATGCTGGTGTGGCAGCTCCGCAAATTCAAGGCGCAGGCATAAGGCGGTATTATGTTAAAACAAAGATACTTACTACCGGTCTCTTTTCAGCTACATCCAACTTTCATCAGTTTGGTAGCGGAACCATGGGTCTGCGTCCGTGATTCAGCTTCAAGCCTGCTTTATAGGACTCCGGACCGTGCAGGTTCTTTATATCCATCTCACCGAGATTGACCAGAATGCCGCGTGCCATGAGGCCGGCATCTTCGTTTGCTTTGCGCGGAAGTGTTTCGGCTTTGTCTTTCAGGTCTGCCAGATGCACGCGGATGGCGGGCTGCATGGCTGTATCCAGAGAGAGGCATTCCAGCAGGGAATAACCGATTTTTCTATCGGCTTCTTTTGCCGGATTATTCAGGCGTTCGATGCCTTTGGCGGTTTCTCCCAGATAAGCGGCGGCATAAGCGGCTTCGCAGGCTATGTAGGGGTCGGCATCCTTGAGCAAGGCAAGCAGAAGTGCGGGACAGGTTTTCAATTCTCCTTTGGCTCCGAGTTGTGCCAAACCGACGGATGCCCAATAGCGCATTTCGGGATATTGGCTGGACAGTGCTTTCTCAAATACGGGAGCATCGTCTGCATGGGCTGTACCTGCCAGTTCTACGAGGTTGTACAGCTCGTTCAAGGGGTATTTCTCTTTACGTACTTTATCATACAATACCACATTCTCGCGAGAGGTTGGTATGAAGAAACCCAGGTCTTTGGTGGCGCGGATATGGTTGGAAAGGGCTGTACGCATCTTTACCAGTACTTCTGCGTATTCGGGAGAGTCGGACAGGTTGTGCAGTTCACCGGGATCTTTTTCGAGGTCGAACAGCATTTCGGCAGGATGGGCATTGAACGTCTGCGCCCAGTCGGGGTTGGTGTTGTGTCCGCCTAAAACCAGCTTGTCCCATGCTTTGTTGGACGGCATGCCCCATTGGTAGTAATTGCGCAGGGCAAACTGACGGTAGGGTATGTAGCTGCGGATGTATTTGAAACGTCCGTCGGTTGCGGCACGTACCGGCATGAAGTGGTGCAGTTGGTTGGCCGCCAGTGCGAACTGGATTTCACGCTTTTCATCGGACGCGTACTTCCCGAACAATGCCTTTCCCTGCATGTGTTTGGGCGGTTTTACGCCTGCAAGACTAAGTACGGTAGGTCCCAAGTCTGTGAAGTTGACCAAAGAATAATCTTTGCCGGATGCCTTTTCTCCCGCCAGGTGTTGCCATTTGGGCGGGAAGTAAGCTATCAGGGGCACTTCCAGACCGCTTTCATACAGATAGCCTTTGCCGCGTGGAACGCAACCGCCGTGGTCGCTGAAGAAGAAGATTATCGTGTTGTCGTCCAGTCCTTTTTCTTTCAGGTCTTTCAGGAAGAACCCCAGCCATGTGTCCACATCCTGCACGGCTTCCAGGTGGCCGGCATAGTCGGAACGTACTTCGGGCAGGTCGGGCACGTAGGCAGGTAGGGTGAGCAGTTCCGGATAAATGCCCTCTTGGGTGTAATCTCGCCGTCCGTCGGTATGGAAGGTGCGGATACGTCCCATGTGCGAGGTCACCGTATTGTATACGGCAAAGAAGGGCTGGTCTTTACCGCGCTTCGGGCTGTTGTAAGAGGCTTCTCTCGTACATTCGTCCCAGCAGCTTTTGTTGTCCGTGGTGGAGTTGTAGTGTGTCTTGCTGTTATTGGTGCAGTAATATCCGGCTTCACGCAGCCATTGCGGGAAAAAGATGTTCGCCGGGGTGTCGTATGGAACCGGATGGACATCCATTCCGTAGGTCGAGGAGTAGCAACCCGTAATGAGCGATGAGCGTGCGGCCGAACTTTGCGGGGCCACCGACCATGCGTTCATGAATTGTATGCCGCGGGCAGCCAGACTGTCTGCATTGGGGGTGTGCACATCCTTGTTGTCGTAGCAGCCGAATTCGTAAGCACTGGTATCTTCGAAGGTGAGCCAGAGAATATTGGGCCTTTCGTTTTTCTTGTTGTCTGCCGCATCCGCTTGGGCGGTATGCAGCCCGCAGAAAGCGGTACACATGAGTAGAGATAAGTTTTTCATGCTATATTAAATGTTAGTTTTACATGTTATATCGGTTTTTCAGTAGTGGTTGCTAAGGTAGGGCATTTGTTCTGATAAGCATGCCTGATGTGTTTAAAAAGCTGCTAATATTGTTTTGGCATGCAGGTTTTCAACAAAATTGATGAAGATTCAACAAAATTGCAGAATCGGTAAACGTATGTTGCGGTGTATTGGAGAAAATAAGGACGCTATATTACCGGAATGTCTTACTTTTGAAAAATAAATCTAATAGTGTATAATGGTATGAGAAACATCGTTTTTATAGTGATTGCGTTTGTACTTTCTTTCTCGGGACGTGTATGTGCCGGAAATCCCGTTTATTCAGACAACTCCTTGCGCAATGATGCGGAGAAACTGCTGGTGGAGTGGGTGGATGCTCTGCTGACCTACCAATGCGAAGGGCTGCATCCGTCGCTCGACGGCGGTATTCTGTGTCCCGCCTGTGCCCGCATTCACGGACGGATAGGAGACACGGTTCTTCCTCTGATGTATCTGGCAGACAAAACCGGCAATGACAAATATCTGCTTGCCGCCAAGAAACTGATGAAATGGATGGAGAACGTGCACCGTCCGGACGGCTCCTGGATGAACGATGTGCACGTATCGGACTGGAGCGGAACTACCGTATTCGCCGCTATTGCTCTGTACGAGGCAGTGCATTACCACGGGCATCTGCTGGATGACTCTACGCGTAACCATTGGAAAGAGCAGTTGTTGGAAGCCGGCGAATTCATGATGAAGAATCCGCAGATGTACAGCCGCCGTATGCAGGGGAGTATGAAGCGCCTGAACAATGTGAACTATTCCGCTTCGGTGACGTATGCCTTGCAGGCTCTCGGAGAGATGTTCGACCGTCCGGACTTCAAGGAGGAAGCCCGGATTGTGGCTTCGGACTTGAAGAAGTTCTTTACGGCGAACGATTTCTTTTTATACGGCGAAGGGCCTAAAATATGGACACCTACCAAGAACGGCTGCCTCCCGGTGGACTTGGGATATAATGTAGAGGAATCCTTGCCTAATCTGGCTTATTATGCGCTTATGGTGAACGACCGGGAGTTGCTCTCCATCGTGGAGCGCTCCATGAATACCCACCTGGAATTTATGTTGCCCGACGGTGCATGGGACAACAGTTGGGGTACGCGCAGTTTTAAGTGGACATATTGGGGCGGACGTACAAGCGACGGCTTTATGGGTGGTTATTATGCCATGGCCGCGCATCATCCGGAGTACCTGGAGGCTATTCGCCGCAATATACAATTACTGAAAAAATCGACGGACGACGGTTTGCTTCATGCCGGACGCGATTATCGGGCCTCTGGCATTCCGGCTTGTATTCATCATACCTTCGGACATGCCAAGGCGCTGACGGCTTTTCTTGAGCTTCCACCTGTTAAGACACAACAATACAAGGCATTGCCGCGCGATAATGCTTATGGGGTGAAGTATTTCCGGGATATTCGTACGTGGCTGGTTGCAGAAGGTCCGTGGCGTTCTACATGTACTGGTTTCGATGCGGAATATAAGGTAAAAGGAACTCATCCCATGGGAGGAGCCGTTTCTCTTTTATGGCACGAACAGGCCGGTCCGGTATTTGCCGCTACGACCAATCGGTATGCTTTGATAGAAGCGCCCAATATGCAGAGCAACAGCCGGAAGTATATAATGAGCGGAACGCCGCGGATTGAAATGGTACAATACGGAACGATTTACAGTAATCTCGATGACTTGGATACGGATATTGCTTATACCAGGGAAAAGAATATGCACCGTTTCCATGTCAATACCCATCTGGTGGATGCCGACCAGCAGACTCCGGTTCAGGGAGCGATTCCCGTAACGTTGGATTATGTGTATTCCCAACAGGGCTTGTCGATAGAAATGGAACATTGCCCTTTGACCGCCTGCCTGGTTTTACCGGTTATCGCCGCGCCTTCGGAAGTTGTGGATATTACACCGGAAGGCATGCGCCTTCAGAAAAAGGACGGCGTGTTGGAGGTAGTTTGCGTGAACGGCAGGATGAAGGTTGCTCCTACCGATAAAGACGGACGGATATTTAATCCTGTGCCGGGCTTTTCTTTTATTCCTTTGCAGATTTTTCCGGATAGTCCGGATAAGAAAATTCAAGTTAAAATCATATATAATTAATATATTTTTTATTTCTTTGTCCTGATTTATAATATAATATACATGAGAACACTTCGATTCTTATCACTACTATGCGGAATATTATTTGCCTGTATGGGGCTTGCCGGTGAAATAGACGGTATGCGTTTCACACATATCGGTTTGGAAGAAGGGTTGTCGCATAGCACCATATTCGGAATTAATCAGGATAAAGAAGGTAATCTGTGGTTTGCCACTTATGACGGATTTAATAAGTATGACGGTTATAATTTTACTGTCTACCGGCATCAGTATAAGAATCCGAAGAGTATAGCCAGCGATATAACCCGTTGTGTCGTCATTGACAATGATAACCGGATATGGATAGGAACGAGAGAAGGTTTGTCGCTTTATAATCATCGCAAGAACGAATTCTCTAATTTCTTTTATAAGAGAAAGGGACAAAATGTAACAGTCAGGAATATTGTGCCTATGCAGAAGGACTGGCTTATGCTTGGGACAACCGAAGGCATTTTACTTTTTGACGTGAAAGGAGAACGTTTCCTGAATGATACGTTGTCGGCTACTTTACATTCGCTGAAACCGTTAACGCTGCTCAGGCAAGATGATGATATTTATATTGGCACTAAAGGGAAGGTGTATATGTATTCATTGCAGAACGGAACATTGGAAACACTACTTGACCTGCATGACAAGGTGCAGATAAACAGTATCTTGTGCCAGACTCCCAATCGGATATGGGTAGCGACAGAAGGCAACGGACTGTACCTGTATGATGTAAAGAACAAAAAACTGGACAACTATCGTTATGAGAATAAGCTTTCCTGTTTGAACTCCAATTATGTGCGTTCGTTGGCATTGGACCAGGAGAACCGTTTGTGGGTAGGGACTTACAGCGGGCTGAATATATATCAGGAAGGGAAGGAACGCTTTATATCGGTTGAGAGTTCGATGGCTCAGGCTGGGACATTGTCGCAGAACTCGGTGCGTTGCATTTTCAGAGACTCGCAGGGCGGAATGTGGCTGGGTACATACTGGGGAGGACTGAATTACTATCATCCTTTGTGCAACCGTTTCCAGCAGATTAAACATATTCCTTTCTCCAATTCGCTCAGTGATAATGTTGTCAGTTGCATTGTAGAGGATAAAAAGAACAATTTATGGATCGGCACAAGTGACGGTGGTCTGAACTTCTATGATAATACGGCGAAAACTTATAAGAACTATTTGTTTAATCCGGACATATCGGAAGGTGTTCCTTTTAAAGACGTTAAAACGGTATATGTAGATGAAGCATCGGATAAGATATATGTAGGCGCCCATGCCGGTGGTATGATGGTACTGCATCGTAAGACCGGAAGAAAGGTGTTTTACAATCAGCAAAACAGTGGCTTGCCGAGCAATCATATTTATTCTATTATATCCGACGGAAAAGACGGTCTTTGGATAGCTTCCCTGGACTATTTGTTTCATTTTGATATTGCCGGAAAACGTTTTGCCGTTATAAATGAAGATGTGGAAGGCCGCCCGGTACAAAAAAAGACCCGCTTGCTGTTTAGGGATTCCCGTAAACGCATCTGGGTAGGTGGAGAGAAAGGACTTTCCGTTTATAATCAGGAAGGTATGGGTTTGCGGACCAATACGGATTTTCGTATTACTCCGGTATTGCGACAGTCTTTTGTGAATTGTATCTACGAGTCTTTATCCGGTTCTATATGGGTAGGTACCCGTGACGGGCTTTTTGCCTTGAAGGAGGCGGATAAGGAGTTGCTGCAATATACAACGGACGACGGTTTGCCAAGCAATGTCATCTATGGAATACTGGAAGACAGTTACGGGCGCTTGTGGGTCAGTACCAATCAGGGATTGAGTTGTTTTGACCCGGAGAACCGTAAAATGCGCAATTTTACAATAGTGGACGGGCTGCAGAGCAATCAGTTTAATGCCGGTTCTTATTGCCGCATCGGCAATGGCAATATGTTGTTCGGCGGCATTAACGGCATCACCATGTTCCGTCCCGAAACCCTGATAGACAACCCTTATACTCCGAAACCGGTAATCAATAGGCTTTTTGTTTTTAATAAGGAGGTGCTTCCGAATGACGAGACCGGAATACTGAAAGAGAATATAGAGAGTGTTAACCACATAACCCTGAAATCTTCCCAAAACTCGTTTTCCCTTTCCTTTGTCGTTTCCAACTACATAGCCGGCAAGCACAATACGTTTGCCTATAAGTTGAAGGGGTATCATGATGAATGGTATAAACAGGGAGACATAAGTCCGGTGTCGTACTCCAATTTGCCGGCAGGAGATTATACCTTCCTTTTAAAGGCAGCCAATAATGACGGAAAGTGGAGCGGGGAGGTAGAGGCTCTTCACATCCGTGTCCTTCCGGTCTGGTATCGCACGTGGTGGGCCTTTTTGATTTTTGCGTTGTTTTTTATTTTGTTGGTTTTTGCTGTGTTCCGTTTCTTCTGGTTGCGTAAGAGTATGCAGACAGAAATCCGTATGGAGCGGCTTGACAGGGAAAAAAAGGAAGAAATCAGCCAGATGAAAATCCGTTTTTATGTGAATATCTCACATGAGTTACGTACTCCGTTGACTTTGATTATTTCTCCTTTGCAAGAGTTGCTCAGCAGTGTCACCGGGCATTGGGAGCGCGAAAAGCTGTTGTATATCCAGCGGAATGCAAGAAGACTGTTGCATTTGGTCAATCAACTGATGGACTACCGGCGTGCCGAATTGGGTATTTTTGAGTTGAGGCCGAGTTATGCCAATGCATATAAAAGGGTATTGAACAGCTTTTTAAATTACGAGAGTCTGGCAAAGAAAAAGGACATAGACTATAATTTCTATTCGGAATTGCAGGATGAGGATGTGCTGTTTGACGGCACTTATTTGGATTTGATTATCAACAATCTCTTATCCAATGCTTTTAAGTATACGGAAGAAGGGGAGAGGATTTATGTAAAACTCTACAGAGAAGATAAAAATGTTGTTTTGCAGGTAGCAGATACGGGAGTGGGCATACCAAAGGATAAGCAGCGGAAGATTTTCGAACGTTTTTATCAGGTGGAGAACGTACACGAAGGAAGCGGCATCGGACTGTCGCTGGTTCAGCGTCTGGTTGAATTGCATCACGGGCAGATAACGTTGGTGAGCGAGGTTGGAAAAGGCTCTACGTTTTCCATTTATATTCCTCAGGATAAGTCGGTGTATACTGCGGAGGAACTTGCGGAGAGCAAGGGAGAGATGGAGGAACAGCGTGTCTATTCGACAAATGCGCATGAGGTTTATACCGATGATGTAGAAACGGAAGTGGCAGAAGCAGGTGAACAAGAGGCGGGAAGCAGGCATGGAACAATTCTTATAGTGGAAGACAATGAGGAGCTGCGGCGGTATTTGTTCAACGGTCTGTCCGCTCAGTTTAATCTGATAGAGGCGGAGAACGGGCAAAAGGCGTTGGAGGTGCTTAAAGAAAATGACGTAGACCTGATTCTTTCGGATGTTATGATGCCGGTTATGGATGGAGTCAAACTTTGCAAATCGGTGAAACAGAATTTGAGGACCTGCCACATACCGGTGTATCTGTTGTCTGCCAAGGTCGATATAAAGTATCAGTTGCAGGGGTTGCAGGTAGGTGCGGACGATTACATACCCAAACCGTTCTCGATGGATGTATTGATAGCAAAGATTTTGAATATGCTGCGTACCCGCTATCGTATTTTTGAGCATTATTCCAATGCGGCAGAGATAGAACCGGAGAAGATAGCAAACAATGCCATGGATGAGGAACTGTTGAGGAAAGCGATTGCCATCGTGGAGAAAAACATGAGCAATGTGGAGTTCTCAACGGAGCAGTTCGCCAGCGAGATGAACATGAGCCGTTCCAATCTCCATTTGAAGTTGAAGGCTATAACAGGAAAATCGGCTATTGATTTTATTCATAAAATACGTTTTAACCGTGCTTGTCAGTTATTGAAGGAAGGTAAGTATACGGTTTCCGAAATCAGTTTTATGGTGGGATATAATACTCCTTCTTATTTCTCCGCCCGTTTCAAGAAGTATATCGGTTGCCTTCCTACGGAGTATGGAAAGCAGTGACGTATGTATCATTTATGGAATATTATTATGAAGATGTATCTTTTTTCTCCCTTTCTTCTGGTGCTTGTTCATACATTGCTTGTGTCATGCAGCCGTACGGGCACACCCGGCTTTACGATAGCGAGGGAAGATAGTTTGCGGTATGAAGGCAAGACAGTTGAACTTTTCAGAATGACTAACAGGAATGGAATGACGGTTAAGGTTACCAATTATGGGGCTTCTTTAACATTTGTTTCCGCTCCTGATAAAGAGGGCGTTTTTGCTCCGGTAGTTTTAGGACTTGACAGCTTGCGATATTATCTGGGCAGACAACCCAAGCTTGGTGCTACGGTAGGGCGTTATGCAAATAGAATCAGGAATGCGGAACTTGTTTTGAATGACCGGGTCTATTATCTGGATAAAAACAATAAAGGGCATTCCATTCATGGTGGTGTCAAGGGATTTCATACCCGGGTTTTTAATACGGATACGTCCTATGTGGTGAAGGATACGGCAGTGATTCGCTTTAGTTATCTGAGTCCTGATGCGGAAGGGGGATTTCCGGGAAATCTGAATATATCGTTGGCTTATAAATTGACGCATGACAATGAAGTGATTCTGGATTACAGGGTATCGACCGACAAGCCGACTGTGGTTAATCTGACAAATCACAGTTATTTCAATTTAACGGGGTGTAAGGAGTCTGTACTGAACCATTATTGTATGATTGACGGAGATTCGATTACACCGGTTGATGCCGCAGGTATTCCTACCGGAGAACTTATGGCGGTGGCGGGTACGGAATACGACTTCAGAACCTTGCAGCCGCTTGGCGGGCGCATCGGAGAATTTAAAAAAGGATATGATACCAATTATAAACTCAATAAGCAGCCGGGAACTTTGGCGCTTGCAGCTAAAATTGTAGAGCCGGAATCCGGTCGGGTACTGAAGGCGTATACCACCGAACCGGGTATGCAGTTCTATACTCCGGCAACTAATCTGGACTATCTGAAAGGGCATGGCAAGCAGTCATATGGGCGGTATTACGGCTTTTGTCTCGAAATGCAACATTTTCCGGATTCGCCTCATAATCCGCATTTTCCGACTACCGTGTTGCTGCCGGGAGAGACTTACCGGCAAATCACGGTCTACAGATTTGAAACATTATCCGAAACAGAATAAATTATTTAATTAAAACATTGGTTATGAAAACAAAAAGCTGGAAAAAGTACATGTGTTTAATGGGTATTTCACTTATGATGATGCCGGCTGTCTGCGCAATGCAAACGGCTGAAGGCGGAAATGCGGACAATCCCGTTAAAAAAACGCGTAGCACTACTTTTATTAGTGGAGAAAAGGCGTGGGAACCCGCAGGAGAAGGCGTGACCCGGCAGATTATGGGGTATGACGGACAGGTAATGCTGGTAAAAGTGAAATTTGAAAAAGGAGCGATAGGTACTCCTCATACTCACTACCATACCCAAACCACTTATGTGGCAAGTGGAAAGTTTGAGTTTACGGTGGGGAATGAGAAGAAAACGGTAAAGGCAGGTGACGGTATTTACATCGAACCTGATATTTTGCACGGATGTGTCTGTCTGGAACCGGGGGTGCTTATAGACTGCTTTGCTCCAATGAGAAGTGATTTCTTGAAATGAGTTTTGTATTGATGGGTATTTTGCTTTATTAACAGATTTGCAAATCTCTATCCCAAAAGGATAACCCCCTTCCTACATAGCTGTAGGGCTATATATTGTACAAAATTGCTCTGTATTATACAAAATTGATATTTGGAAAGTGTAAAAGTGTAACGAATGAAAACAATACTTTTACACTTTTTTTAGCATTTGCAGTAAGTTTGCCCTCGAAAATTTATTTCTAACGTAGAACCTTAGATTTATTTATTATGTACAAATTAAAAGAACTGTTTTTAATGTTTATCCTCGCCTTTGTGAGCATATCCGCATATGCGCAAAGTCTGACCGTTACCGGTAAGGTCATTGATAGTGAGGGTTATGAAGTAATCGGTGGTAGTGTTACCATTAAAGGCGCCGCCGGCATTGGAACCGTTACGGATGTAAACGGTAACTACTCCTTAAAAGTAAATGACGCATCCAAAGATGTACTCGTCTTTTCGTACGTGGGTATGACTTCCCAAGAAGTAAAGGTCAATGGTAAGAATGTAATCAATGTAACGTTGAAGGCTGATGCCGTGTTACTGGATGAAGTAGTAGCAATCGGTTATGCCACGGTTAAGCGTAAGGACTTGACTGGGTCTGTGGCATCGGTAGGTAATCAGGAAATTGCTAAAGTACCTGTTAGTGATGTTACACAAGCGTTGTCAGGACGTATGGCCGGTGTACAGGTTCAGCAAACGGAAGGTGCTCCGGGATCTTCTGTTTCCATTCGTATCCGTGGTGGTATCTCTATTACCCAAAGTAATGAGCCTCTTTATGTTATCGATGGTTTTCCCAGTGAGGATGGAATGTCAACTCTTGACCCGGCCGAGATCGAAACGATTGACGTGTTGAAAGATGCTTCTGCAACAGCTATTTATGGTGCACGTGGTGCTAATGGTGTTGTCGTGATAACAACTAAAAATGGAAGTAAATCAGGTGGTAAGGCAACTGTTACATTTGATAGTTATGTTGGCTTCAAGAAAATAGCTAAAAAGTTGGATGTGCTTTCTCCGTATGAATTCGCTTTGTTGGATTATGAACGTACTCTTTATAAAATAGGAAAAGGTGATGGTGGTGATTTGAATAAGTGGAAAAGCATCTATGGAGATTATAGTGATCTTGAAGCGAATTATGCCGGACGGAAAGGTATCAATTGGCAGGATGAAACGCTGGGTCGTACAGCTTTAACACAAAATTATCGTGTAGGTGTGTCCGGTAATACGGAAAAAATGCAATATAGCTTGGCATATGCTTATTATGATGAAGAGGGCGCGATGATGTATAGTGGTTCAAAGAAACATAATATTTCTTTCAATATGAACCACGAAGTAAATAAATGGTTAAGCGTTAATACCCGTATTAGCTATGACCAAATGCGTGTTGAAGGTATGGGTACTTCTGAAGGTGGCGACCGTTTTAATAAAATGCAACATATTCTGCAATATCGTCCGACAATTGGTATCAATGGTGTAGATACGGATTTGTTGGGTGATGAAGATCCTTTGTTTGCAGATGATAGCGGTAATGTTATGCAAAATCCGCTTTTGTCAGCTGCCGAAGAAACTAAAGACAGAGAGTGGCGTACTTTCCAAGCAAATGCAGGTGCTACTATTAAATTATTGAAAGGCTTGACTTTCCGTAACACAACTGGTATGCGCTATCAGACTCGTCGTAATGATATTTTTTACGGTGATCAGTCCATGACTGCCAAACGTTCAAGTATTAATGGTAATATTACTAATATTGAAAATAGCAGTTTCCAAACATCTAATGTGTTGACTTATAATTGGTATAATGATAACCACAATGTAACGGCGATGTTAGGACATGAGTATGTAACTAAATGGACACGTAATTTCATGGCTGGAGCTAATAATTTCCCGAATGACGAGATTGGTCTGGGTGATTTGTCATTAGGTACTCCGATCACTCCGACTTCCAGTGAAAACTATGATGATAAGTTGCTCTCATTCTTTGCACGTGTGAACTATAATCTTATGGACAAGTATTTGTTCACAGCTTCTGTACGTGCAGACGGTTCTTCTAAGTTCGGTAAAAATAATAAATGGGGATATTTCCCAGCTTTTTCTGCTGCATGGCGTTTGGGTGAGGAAGAATTCATAAAAGATTTGAATATTTTTTCCGATTTAAAATTCCGTATTGGTTATGGTTTGGCTGGTAACAACCGTATTGGCAGTTATTCCAGTCTGGCTATTATGTCATCAGTGACTTATCCTAATGCTAACAGTGCACAGTCCGGTTATGCTTCTAAACAAGTTCCTAATCCTGATTTGAAGTGGGAAGCTAATAAAACGTTCAATATTGGTTTGGACCTCGGTTTCTTTAATCAGCGTTTGACTATATCTCCAGAGTTCTATATTAATCGTAGTAGTAATTTGTTATTTGATGCCCGTCTTCCGAACTCTTCCGGTTATTCTTCTATGACTATTAATGCCGGTGAGACAGAGAATAAAGGTATTGATTTGACTATTAATTCAGTGAATATTACAAATAAAGATTTCACATGGAATACAACGGTTACTTTATCGCACAATAAGAATTCGGTAAATCAGTTGACGGGTGAGAAGGTGCAGCTTTATTTAGCGGATATGGGTGTTAAGGGTGCTGGCTCTTCACATAAAATCGGAGTTGGTGAGCCTTTAGGACAATTCTATGGATATATTTCTGACGGTTTGTATCAAGTGTCTGATTTTAACTATGATAAGGCATCGGGTAAATATACATTAAAAGATGGTATTCCTTATCGTGGTGAGAAAGATAAGGTACAACCGGGTATGTTGAAATTTAAGAATATAGACGGAAGTGAAGATAATAAAATTACAGAGGATGATAAAACCGTCATAGGAAATGCATTCCCGAAGTTCTATGGTGGTATCAATAATACTTTTACTTATAAGGACTTTGATTTGAGTATATTCTTGACTTACAGTTTTGGAAATGATGTATTGAATGCAACCAAGCTGACCAATACAAGAACTGCTTTAACTAACAAAAATGTATTGGCTGCCGCTGATTGGAATCACCGTTGGGTAACGATTAATAAAGAAACTGGCGCTCTGATAACAGATCCGGAAGAACTTGCTGCTGCCAATCAAGGAAAAACAATTGCTTGCTTTGATGATAACGGCTCATCTGATAATGCAGTTATACACTCATGGGCTGTAGAAGATGGTTCTTACCTGAAACTGAGTAATATAACACTGGGATACACATTCCCTAAAAAGATTGTTAATAAAATTGGTTTGTCTAAATTGCGTTTGTATGCTACAGGTAATAATTTGCTGACTTGGACCAAGTACACAGGTTATGATCCGGAAGTATCTACTATGAGTAATGCCATGACACCGGGTGTGGATTTTGGTGCCTATCCGAGAAGCCGCTCTTTTGTGTTTGGTGTTAATGTCGCATTTTAATGAACTATAAAAATCGAAATACAATGAAAAAAAATAAATTGGTATATGTGCTTGGTGCACTATTGAGTATGGGTGTGGTTTCTTGTGATTTAACGGAAAAACCTACTTCATTCTATGAAATGGATACCTATTTTACAACTGCGGATAAAGCAAAAATGGCGGTAATAGGTATTTACGACTGTCTTGCTGCTGAAGGATCTTATGGACAGTATGTCATGCCGTTTGCTTCGTCGGACGATATGTATATGGTTAGAGGAACAGCCACCGGCGATGGTACTCGTCGTGATATTTCTCATTATGCTCTTACTTCTTCCAATACTTGGGTCGCTTCCGTCTGGAATTATATCTATGAGGGAATAGACCGTGCAAATACTGCAATTGCAGGTATTGAAAAGATGCCGGACTACGAAAATAGTGATGAGTTGAAAGAATTGGTCGCTCAGGCCCGTTTCCTTCGTGCTTTTTTGGCATTTGATTTGGTTCGTTATTGGGGTGATGTACCTTTTAAAACGACAAGTACCGGTAGCTTTGGAGATACAGCTCAACCCCGTACGGAACGGGAGAAAATCTATGACCAGATTATTATAGATTTGGATTTTGCTAAAACACACCTGAAACCGGGAAATGAAGTTGCTTCTTCTGAAGTACCTTGCCGTGGAGCTGCTCGTGCTTTATTGATGCGTGTCTATTTGCAGCGTGCCGGTTATAGCTTGGATCGTACTACCCGTACATTGACTCGTCCGGATGATGCAACGCGTAAGAATTATTTTGATGCTGTGATAGAGGAGTGGAAAGCTTTTGGTACAGAAGGTTATCATAATTTCTATGGTGCCGGATACGAAGAGCTCTTTAAAAACTATTCCAAGCTGGTTTTGAATAATCAGGAAAGCTTGTGGGAAATAGCTTTTGAGCCGAATAATGGCCAGAAAGACAATGCTGGATATTGGGCTACATATAACGGACCGTTGGTAGATGCTCCGGACGCAGGTAGCGGAGCTGCAAATCAAAACTTTTTCGGACGTGCTAATGCTTTCTTCATCGTATTACCTTATTGGGGAGATTTTTATGATGATAATGATGTCCGTCGTGATGTGAATTTTGTAGATTATGTATACAGATGGGTAAAAAAAGATAAAGCTCAGGTGAAGATGTCTGTATGCCAGGAAATATCCAAGAACATGTATCGTTATCCGGGTAAGTGGCGTAGAGAATGGATGGCACCGGGATTTGTCGATCCTAACCATACAGGTGTTAACTATTGTCCGTTACGTTACGCAGATGTAGTGCTGATGGCTGCTGAGGCTTATAATGAAATAAATGATACTCCGAAAGCATGGGAGTTATTGAACGATGTACGTGCTCGCGCTCATGCAACGGAAATCAATTCCTCTAATTATGCAAGTTTGATGAAAGCGCCTAAAGTGTATGATTTGCCTTTCATTAGCGATGGAGATGAGGCAGGCAAGTTCCGTACAGCTCTTTATTGGGAACGGGCTTTTGAAACAGCTTATGAAGGTCAGCGTAAGTTTGATTTAATTCGTTGGGGAGTTTTAGGTGATGCGTTGCGTGCTGCTCAGACATATATAGAAGGTTGGGAAGAAGGTGCTAATCTATTTAAAGATGTAGATAAAAACGGAAAGCCGACAAAATTAGAAGAAGGAGAATCTCCCGCTGTATGGGATCCGGTTGTTTGGGCAACACAAAATTATGTTGCAGGTCATAATTTTGTGGATGGTAAGCATGAATTACTCCCTATTCCTTTGGCCGAAATACAATCTAATGCACAGTTGAATGGAGAAAATAATCCGGGGTATGAATAAATAGGTATTATATTCGTTATAACTATTGAAATAGAGTCTATTTCATCTACTTTTTAAAATTCTGAAAGATGTTTCATAAGAGTGTTTTCTTATGCCAAACATCTTTCAGTTTTTCAGAGGGTGATATATCTGTTGTTATATTATATGAAAAAAATATTATTACTTTGCTATATTGCAATTTTATATGGTTTTTCCGGCTGCTCTCCCAAACAACCGGAAAACGATTATACCTGGCTGAAACAGGGAATAGAAACGGCTGCGTTACAATTGAAATTTACCGTGGCCGAAATCGGAGATTCAATCCGGTTGCCCCGTTCCATCTGGACGGGTTATGACACGGACTTTTTATGTCATCAGCTGGATAAGAAACAGTTGACAGCCAAAGACTCTGCCCGGCTGAAACCCATACATGATAATTTGGGTTCCCGCCGTTATTGCTTTTCCATTTACGATTGGACAAGCGGTTTTTTCCCCGGCAATCTTTGGCTCGCTTATCAACTTACCGGCGATGAAAGCTTGAGGGAAAGCGCTGTGAAGTTCACTAATCATCTTTATCCGCTGCGTGAGTACAAAGGTACGCATGATATAGGTTTTATGATGAATTGCAGCTACGGTAACGCCAATCGTTTATCTCCTGCCGACAGCGTCCGCAGTGCATTGATACAAACAGCGGACAACCTGTGCGGCCGTTTCAATCCGGAGATAGGCTGTATCCGTTCCTGGAACTTCGGGAAGTGGAATTTTCCCGTTATCATAGACAATATGATGAACCTGGACCTGCTGTTTTATGCCACTCGCCTGACCGGTGATGATAAATATAAGGAGCTTGCCTTGACGCACGCAAGGACTACGATGAAAAATCATTTTAGAGATGATTATTCATCCTACCATGTAGTCAGTTACAATAACGATGGAACGGTGGAAAAAAAGTGCACGCATCAGGGAAAGAGTGACGCATCGTCATGGGCGCGCGGACAAGCATGGGGATTATATGGCTACACATCCTGTTATCGCGAGTCTAAGGATGTGCAATTTTTGCGGCAGGCCGAAAATATAGCCTCGTTAATCATGCGGCGCGTAAAGACGGAAGATGCAGTTCCCTTGTGGGATTATGATGCGCCCGACACCCCTCAGACGCCTCGTGACGCATCTGCTGCCGCTATTACCGCTTCCGCCCTGATAGAACTGAGCACGCTTGTTGAAGACGGACAAGCCTATATGGAGTATGCCGGAAAGTTGCTCAAAAGCCTTTCGTCCGACGGGTATTTGGCAAAACCGGGAACCAACCGGGGCTTTATACTGATGCATTCAACGGGCTCATTGCCGAATGGTTCCGAAATAGATACGCCGCTTAACTATGCCGATTATTATTATCTGGAGGCATTGCTCCGTTATATGCAGGTAAAAGAGATTGATTATAAGCATATTTAAATTCATTATTACCATATCATGAAGACAATAAGATACATTTTTAGCATTTTCTTGCTTATGCTTGCTGTTGTTGCAGACGCACAGCAACTAAGGCAGGAGGCTTTTGAACTGATAAATTTGGATTATCCGGGTTTGGAGAAAGTAAAAGCGGCATGCTCCCGGCAGAAGTGGGAGACGGCGGCACAGGAACTGTTGAATTATTACCGTAGCCGTACCGGTATTACACATCCGGATATAGACTTGAAAAACCTCACCATATCCAAGGAAGAACAGAAATGGGCGGATGATGCTTTGGAGCATACCTTCTTTGTACATAAAGGCTATCAGCCTTCCTACAACTACGGCAAAAATATCAACTGGGAGTACTGGCCGGTAAAAGACAATGAGTTGCGTTGGCAGCTTCATCGTCATAAGTGGTTTACGCCTATGGGCAAGGCATACCGTATCTCCGGAGATGAGAAATATGCAAAGGAGTGGGTACATCAATATATGGATTGGGTTCAGAAAAACCCGCTGGTGAACATGAAGCAGGATGAGTTTGAACTTGTCAGTGCCGGTGAGGTAAAGGAAGATGCCGACAATGTATATTTTGCATGGCGGCAACTGGAAGTCAGCAACCGTTTGCAGGACCAGACCTGCCAGTTCCTTTTGTTTTGTTCCGCATCGGCGTTTACTCCGGAGTTCCTGAACGAGTTTATCGTCAATTATCACCGTCATGGCGCACATCTCCTGAAAAATTATTCTGCAGAAGGTAACCACCTGCTGTTTGAAGCCCAACGTATGGTTTATGCCGGTGTTTTCTTTCCGGAACTGAAAGATGCCGCCATTTGGAGAGAAAGTGGAATCAATATCCTGAATCGTGAAATCAAGAAGCAGGTATACAATGACGGCGGACAGTACGAGCTGGATCCCCATTATCACCTTGCGGCAATCAACATATTCTGCAAGGCCTTGCGCATGGCGGATTGTAACGGTTTCCGCAATGAGTTTCCGTCGGAATACCTGGATACGGTCAAGAATATGATTGCTTTCTATGCCAACATTTGTTTTCCCGACTACACCAACCCTTGTTTCAGTGATGCCAAGTTGGGCGATTATCAGGCAGAACTTGCCAACTACCGCGATTGGCTTGCATTGTTCCCCGACTGCGATTGGATACGTTATTATGCGACAGAAGGGCGTGAAGGCGCTCCTTTCCCTTATCTTTCCCACGGGGCATTGACATCCGGTTTCTTTACTTTCAGAAACGGTTGGAAGAAGGATGCAACGGTCATGGTAGTTAAAGCCGGACCTAAAGGAGAGTGGCATTGTCAGCCGGATAACGGTACTTTCGAACTCTGGTTCAACGGCAAGAATCTGTTTCCCGATACCGGTGCATACGTCTATGCCGGAAGTGCCGAAGTGATGAAACTGCGCAACTGGTTCCGCCAGACACGTGTACATAACACCCTGACTTTGGACGGACGCAACCTTGAAACCACGCAGTCCGTAACCGGATTGTGGCAGCCGGAAGGTAAGGAGCAGATACTGGTAACGGAAAATCCCGGTTATAAGGGGTTGAAACATCGTCGTACCGTCTTTTTTGTCGACCAGGCCTATTTTGTAATAGTGGACGAAGCCACAGGCAATGCCAGAGGAACCGTGAATTTGAATTATCATTTCCGTGAAGGTGCGGTAAACGTTGATGCGGAGAAGAATATGGTGACTACGGCTTATGAGGGTCCGAGTAATGTGAAGTTGCAATGTTTTCCGGAAAAAAGCGCGTCTTTAAGAGCGGAAGAGGGCTGGCGTTCCACTGCCTATCGTCAGCGCGTAGCCCGTACTTCGGTAGCTTTCGATACAAATAAGGATGATGCGGAGGCTGTGCGCTACATAACGGTTATCTATCCGGTGAAGGATGTTGCTGCTTACCCGGTACTTGAAGCAAAATTCCTGAACAAAGGTTATGATGAGAAAGGGGTTGAGGTCGAAGTTTCCGTCAACGGTACGGTACGTCGGTTGGCATCGCGGCTGAACTGAATCATGAATGCGGCAGACTGTTTTAAGGCAGACAGTTGCTTTGTGAACAGTAACCGTCCTGATACACAGGAAATGGATTTGTTTTCATTATTTTGATATTTAATGGAAGAATACCTATATTTGCTATCTGCAAAACAGATAGATTAAATAAAGTATGGACAATAAATTTATAGTAAATATAGGCCGCCAGTTAGGCAGTGGCGGACGGGAAATCGGAGAGAAGCTGGCTGCCCGGCTGGGTATTGACTTCTACGACAAGGAATTGATTAACCTTGCTTCCGAAGAAAGCGGATTATGCCGTGAATTCTTTGAAAAAGCCGATGAAAAGGCTTCGCAGGGAATTATAGGCGGTCTGTTCGGGATGCGTTTCCCGTTTATCAGTGACGGGGCTATGCCGGCTGCCAACTGTTTGAGCAACGATGCGTTGTTTAAGGTGCAAAGCGATGTGATACGGAAACTGGCTTCCGAGAAATCCTGTTTGTTCGTAGGGCGTTGCGCCGACTACATTTTGCGGGATAACCCGCGTTGCGTCAACATCTTCATCTCTGCTTCGCGCGAGGATCGTATAGCCCGTTTATGCCGTCTGCACTCTATTTCGGAGAGTGCGGCGGAAGAGAAGATGAACAAAGCGGACAAGCGGCGTGCCGAATATTACAACTATTACAGCTATAAGACATGGGGAGCGGCTGCTACCTATCATCTTTGCGTCGATTCGTCCGTATTGGGCATTGACGAAACGGTCGGCTATATAGAAGAGTTCGTAAGGAAGAAACTGAAACTGTACGAATAAACGCTATGACCATTGCAAATGAAATCGGGAAGAATTTTACTGCCATCCTAACGGAGATTATAGTAAAATTCTTCCCGATTTTATTGATAAGAGCCTGAAGCTCCTTGAACTGATTTTACATCATTGCCAGCAATATCATCTGTCCGGCGAGGATGCGCAGGAACATCGTCAGCGGATAAACCGTAGAGTAACCTACCGACGGAGCGTCATTGCCCGATGCCTGGTTGGAATATGCCAATGCGGGTGGGTCGGTGTTACTGCCGGCAATCAGTCCCATCAGCGTGAAATAATTGACCTTGCAATAGAACCGGGCAATCATACCGATTATCAGCAACGGGATGGTGGTAATCAGGAAACCATAGCCTACATACGCCAGACCGCTTCCTTCCACGACTGTCTGTACAAAATGCTCACCTGCCTCTATGCCTACGCTGGCAAGGAAAAGTACAATACCTATTTCGCGCAGCATCAGGTTGGCACTCATGGTGGTATACGTTACAAGATGCATCTTATGTCCGAAACGTCCGATAAGGATGGCTACCACCAGCGGACCGCCTGCCAGACCTAATTTCACCGGTGTCGGCATGCCCGGAAATGCGATGGGAAGGCTACCCAACAGGATACCGAGGAAGATACCGACGAAGATGGTAACGATGTTCGGCGTATCCAGACGCTTCAACTGGTTGCCCAGTACACCGGCCACACGCTCCACCGCGTCCTGCTGGCCTACAACCATTACACGGTCACCCACCTGGAGCACCAGGTTGGGATCGGCAAACAGGTCCATACCCGAACGGTTGATACGTGTCACGTTAACACCGTACATACTGCGGAAGTGCATGCTTCCAAGTTTCTTTCCGTTGATTTCCGATTTGGTCACCAGAATACGGCGTGAGACCATCGGAGTGTCCTGCTTCTCCCAGTCCACTTGAATCTCCCTTCCGATAAAGGCGGTAACCGCTTCGGCGTCTTCCTCGGAACATACGATGAACAACTGGTCGCCGATGTGGAATTCCGTATCCTGGTTCGGAATGCTGACGTGACCTTCGTGACGGATGCGCGAGCATACGAAAGAACGTCCCAGGAAATCTTTCACCTGAATCAGCTTTTTGCCGTCGATAGCCTCATTGCGCACTTCCAGATGCAGCATATGCGGCATGTGCTTCATGTCCGTTTCTTGCGTATTAAGTTCCTCCTCTTCTTTTTTCAGGTTGATGCGGCAGATATAACGCACGGCGATAATAGAGCCGATGATGCCGACCACACCGAGCGGGTAGGCGCAGGCATATCCCAATGCGATGGGGTCTCCCGTATAATTCAGCTGGTTCAACGCTTCCTGAGCCGCACCCAGACCGGGAGTGTTGGTTACGGCACCGTACAGGATACCTACTATCATCGGCAGGTCTATATTTCCATCGATGAAATAAATGCCCAGTGCGACCACTATGTTCAGTGCCACAATGCCCACGGCAAGCATGTTCAGCGTCATACCCCCTTTCTTGAAAGAGGAGAAGAACGACGGCCCTACCTGCAGACCGATGCAGAATACAAATAAAATCAAACCAAATTCGCGGATGAAATGTAGGATGTGTATTTCACCTGTAAATCCGAAATGTCCCATCAGAATACCGGTAAAGAGGACAAACGTCACTCCCAACGATACTCCGAAAACTTTAATCTTGCCCAGCAGCACCCCCACGGATATAACGAATGCGTACAGGCAAACGATATGTGCGACGGATGTCGGGTCCCAAAGAAGACTTTCTAACCAATTCATAGTACCTTATTTATTGCTTTTTAAAATTTTGCGCAAAATTACTTAATAAAGGGGAGCTGGCAAAGGGTTTTCTTTTCTTTTTGTAATACCAGCTTTGCAAAAGCAAGGTATCTATGGAGGGATGCCGGGAATAAGGATGGACATAGTGTTATCCGTAAGTGCAATTTTCCCTAAAAAGCCTTTTTGTTTGAAGTATTTCCTTATATTTGCAAGTCTCTTGATGACAAAATGAATACTATTCATCTATTTTAATTTTAAATAAACTATGGCAGACAGTAAAGAAAAACTCTTCTCGGACTTTTCTCCGGTTTCTACGGAACAGTGGATGGAGAAAGTAACCGCAGACTTAAAGGGTGCGGACTTTGAGAAAAAGCTCGTTTGGAGGACGAATGAGGGATTCAAGGTAAAACCTTTCTATCGTATGGAAGACCTTGAAGGTTTAAAGACCACGGATGCTCTTCCCGGTGAGTTCCCTTATCTTAGAGGTACAAAGAAAAACAATAATGAGTGGTTCGTCCGTCAGGAAATAAAGGTGGAATCTCCCGAAGCAGCCAATGCCAAGGCGTTGGACATTTTGAACAAGGGTGTCGATTCGCTCTCTTTCCACGTGAAAGCCAAAGAACTGAGTGCGGAGTATATCGAAACTTTGCTGAAAGACATCTGTGCGGAGTGCATAGAGTTGAATTTCTCCACCTGTCAGGGACACGTGGTGGAATTGGCACAACTTTTGGTCGGTTATTTCCAGAAGAAAGATTATGACCTCACGAAGTTGCAAGGCTCCATTAACTACGATTATTTCAACAAGATGCTTGCCAAAGGCAAGGAAAAGGGCGATATGGTGGCTACTGCCAAGGCTCTGATTGAAGCTACCGCCATGCTTCCGAAATACCGCGTCCTGAACGTGAATGCGCTGACGTTGAACAATGCCGGTGCATATATCTATCAGGAATTGGGCTATGCGCTGGCTTGGGGTAATGAATACATGAACCAGCTGACCGATGCCGGACTGCCGGCAGCTTTGGTAGCCAAGAAGATTAAGTTCAATTTCGGTATCAGTTCCAATTACTTCCTTGAAATAGCAAAATTCCGCGCCGCCCGTATGTTGTGGGCCAATATCGTGGCTTCCTATAATCCGGAATGCCTGCGCGACTGCGAAAACAAGGGCGAACACAACGAATGCCGCTGTGCTGCCAAGATGAGAATACATGCGGAAACGTCCACTTTCAACCTCACTTTGTTCGATGCGCACGTAAACCTGTTGCGTACGCAGACCGAGGCTATGAGTGCCGCTCTTGCAGGCGTTGACTCCATGACGGTCGTTCCGTTCGACAAGACGTATGCCGTTCCCGATGAATTCTCCGAACGTCTGGCACGCAACCAGCAGCTGCTCCTGAAAGAGGAATCGCATTTCGACAAGGTTATCGACCCGGCTGCCGGTTCTTACTACATCGAGAACCTGACCGTGGCTATCGCCAAGCAGGCTTGGGAGCTGTTCCTTGCAGTGGAAGAAGACGGAGGTTTCTACGCATCCGTAAAATCCGGCAAGATACAGGCTGCCGTGAACGAGAGCAATACGGCCCGCCATGCAGCCGTTGCCAAGCGTAAGGAAGTGCTGTTGGGTACTAACCAGTTCCCGAACTTCAACGAGAAGGCGGGCGACAAGAAACCGTTGGAAGCTTCTTGCTGCTGCGGCGGACACAGCACTTGCGAAAAGGATGTTCCGTCACTGAACTTCGACCGTGCAGCCAGCGAATTTGAAGCGTTGCGTCTGGAAACGGAAGCGTCCGGCAAGCGTCCCAAAGCATTTATGCTGACTATCGGTAACCTGGCTATGCGTCAGGCACGTGCCCAATACTCTTGTAACTTCCTGGCCTGTGCCGGATATGAAGTTGTTGACAACCTCGGTTTCCCGACCGTAGAGGAAGGTGTGGAAGCTGCAATGGCAGCTAAAGCCGATATTGTGGTTCTCTGTTCGAGCGATGATGAATATGCGGAATATGCAGTTCCCGCTTTCAAGGCCTTGAACGGCCGCGCCATGTTCATCGTAGCCGGCGCTCCCGCTTGCATGGACGAGCTGAAAGCGGCAGGTATCGAGAACTTTATCCATGTTCGTGTCAACGTTCTGGAAACATTAAAGGAATTCAACGCTAAACTTTTGAAGTAAGATGAGAAAAGATTTTAAAAACTTAGATATATATGCCGCTTTCCAGCCCGCCAATGGTGCTGAGTGGCAAAAGGCTAACGGCATCAAAGCCGACTGGAAGACTCCGGAACACATTGAAGTGAAGCCTGTTTACACCAAAGAAGACCTCGAAGGTATGGAACACCTCGACTATGCGGCAGGTATCCCGCCTTATCTGCGCGGTCCGTACTCTGTAATGTACACCTTGCGTCCGTGGACTATCCGCCAGTATGCAGGGTTCTCTACTGCCGAGGAGTCCAATGCTTTCTATCGCCGTAATCTGGCTTCCGGACAGAAAGGTCTGTCCGTGGCATTTGACCTGGCTACCCACCGCGGCTACGACCCTGACCACGAACGTGTGGTAGGCGACGTCGGTAAGGCAGGTGTGTCCATCTGTTCACTGGAAAACATGAAGGTGCTCTTCGACGGCATTCCCTTGAACAAGATGTCCGTATCCATGACCATGAACGGTGCGGTGCTTCCTATTATGGCATTCTACATCAATGCCGGTCTGGAGCAAGGCGCCAAGTTGGAAGAAATGGCGGGTACTATCCAAAACGATATTCTGAAGGAATTCATGGTGCGTAACACCTATATCTATCCGCCTGCATTCTCCATGAAGATTATCTCCGATATCTTTGAATACACATCTCAGAAGATGCCTAAGTTCAACTCTATCTCTATCTCCGGTTACCATATGCAGGAAGCCGGCGCTACGGCGGATATCGAGTTGGCTTACACCCTGGCCGACGGTCTGGAATATCTTCGTGCAGGTGTTGCCGCAGGTATCGACATCGACGCATTCGCACCGCGTCTGTCATTCTTCTGGGCTATCGGTACCAACCACTTCATGGAGATAGCCAAGATGCGTGCCGCACGTATGTTGTGGGCGAAGATTGTGAAACAGTTCAACCCGAAAAACCCGAAATCACTCGCATTGCGTACGCACTCCCAGACTTCCGGCTGGTCGCTGACCGAGCAGGACCCGTTCAACAACGTGGGCCGTACCTGTATCGAGGCTATGGCTGCCGCTTTGGGACATACCCAGTCCTTGCATACCAACGCTTTGGACGAGGCTATCGCATTGCCAACCGATTTCTCTGCGCGTATCGCACGTAATACGCAGATTTATATTCAGGAAGAGACTTACATCTGCAAGAATGTCGACCCGTGGGGCGGTTCTTACTATGTAGAGTCTCTGACCAATGAGCTCGCACACAAGGCTTGGGAGCTGATACAGGAAATCGAGAAGCTGGGCGGTATGGCGAAGGCCATCGAAACCGGTATCCCCAAGATGCGTATCGAAGAGGCTGCCGCACGCACGCAGGCACGTATCGACAGCGGTTCGCAGACCATTGTGGGTGTAAACAAGTATCGTCTGGAGAAAGAAGCTCCTATCGATATTCTTGAGATTGACAATACGGCTGTCCGTCAGGAGCAGATCCAGAACCTGAAGACATTGAAGGAAGGCCGTGATGAGGCTGCCGTGCAGAAAGCGCTCGATGCCATCACCAAATGTGTGGAGACGAAGGAAGGCAACCTGCTGGAACTGGCAGTGGAAGCAGCACGTGTCCGTGCCACATTGGGCGAGATTTCGTATGCTTGCGAAAAAGTTGTAGGACGTTATAAAGCAGTAATCAGAACTATTTCAGGCGTGTATTCATCAGAAAGTAAGAACGACAGCGACTTCCACAGAGCTTGTGAGTTGGCTGAGAAATTTGCGAAGAAAGAGGGACGTCAGCCCCGTATCATGGTAGCTAAGATGGGTCAGGACGGTCACGACCGCGGCGCCAAAGTGGTGGCAACGGGTTATGCCGACTGCGGTTTCGACGTAGATATGGGACCGCTGTTCCAGACTCCTGCCGAAGCTGCCCGCGAAGCGGTGGAAAACGACGTTCACGTAGTGGGTGTTTCTTCATTGGCTGCCGGACACAAGACATTGGTTCCGCAGATTATTGAAGAACTCAAGAAGTTGGGCCGTGAGGATATTGTAGTGATTGCAGGCGGTGTGATTCCCGCACAGGACTATGATTTCCTTTATAAGGCCGGCGTAGCTGCCATCTTTGGTCCGGGTACTCCGGTGGCAAAGGCTGCTTGCCAGATTCTTGAAATCCTGTTGGATGAGGAATAATCCGCAACGATAAATGTTAATTTGCAGATTTAGCAAATGTCCGTATCTTTGCAATGTGTTTTTCATAGTATTAGATTTAAGGTTAACAAAGGTTGGAGTACAGCGGTACTCCTTTTTTTATGCCCTTACGTCAGGATGAGCTTAGGGGAGAGACTATGAAATCAATGATTATCAATCATTCAAGGTCTTATACTGAGCCTTCCTTATCACCAGTTTGCTTTCACCGGAAATTTGTTGCGACACAATTGTGAAACGGATGCGCGTCAGCTTTTTCCGGTTCCAGGAGTGGATTAATTTCGGATCGGTCAGTTCGACGGTATCCGTTGCGGGCGATAAGAGCTTTTTATCGTATTCCACTTTGAACCTACCCGCCTCTCCTGTCAGTATAATGTTTTTGTTGCGGTCGATTTCGACTTCGCAGCAGGTCATCAGGTTTAATACACTCGGTTCGTTGCATGCCGAAAGTTTCCATTTGTCGGTGATTGTGAAATCCTTTTTCCTGTGCAGCGTATAGTTGCGAATCCAGCTTTTTACATTTGCTTCCTGCGGATAGGCACGGGCAATGTCCACCTGGTAGGATACGGTTTTGGCGGTGGCTTTGTATTGCTGGTTGTGTGCGGCAAATTCCCGGCCGTTCTTCTGCGGGGTTCCGTTGATGAGGGGCAGGTTGTGATAATCGGACTGCATGGTCCATATCGTGTACCGCTCCGGTCCGAAGGTCTGTCGGGTATAAGTACCTACACCTGCATCGATAAGCACCGGCAGGGCATTGTAGTAAAGGATGCACGACCCCACATCGTTATGGTTATGGCTTTCCTGATTGTTTCCGCCTTTCGCTGCAAAGAAGAAGCCGTCGCTTTTGCCTTCGGTGTCGCGTGCCACGCAGATTTGGGTGTCTTTAAACCAATAAGTGCCGGTTAGCGGTTCGCCTTGCGGATGGTTGATGATATCTTTGTACATAAAAAGCTCGTCCAATGCAGAAGCGAAGTATCCGTTTACCCCGTCCTTGAAACTTTGGTTTTGCTGTGCCATGAATGAGGCGAATTTCATCATGGCGGGGTCTCCGGTCAGTTCGCCGTACCGGTAGAGGATACCCGGGCTTGGACTTACTTTGGGTGCGGAGTCGGCGAAGTTTACAAAATAGTTGCCGCCGATGTGTACCCGGTAAATGTATTGCGCCATATTGCGCAAGAGGGGAGAGCTGAATATGTTCACCTTGTTTCCGGTTACTTTAGCCAGCAAATCCAGAAACTTCAGGGCATAGCCGGAAGCCCCGCTCCAATAGGTGGGACCCTCGTCGCAGGCTCCGTCCTCGTGATACATGCTGAAAAAGAAATCAGTGGATTTCATCAGCTTCCAGACTCCTTGCCGTACACGTTCCGGGTCTTTCTCTATCAGCATCAGGGCTTGCAGCACGTTGTAGTTAATCCACGGATTCCAGTTATTTACCTGCTGGTCGCCGAATCCCATCCACCAGTAATCATCCCGTGCGAAGTAGGGGTTTATCAGGTTTCTGTTGACTTCCTCGATAATCCGTTCGTTAATCAGCGGGCTTACCTTGTCGAATTCGTCTTTCAGGAAATAGTAAGTCCATGCCATTTGCGCGCCGATGTCGGCCACTACCAGTTCGATGGTCGGTTCATGCCTGTCGGGCAGTCCGGAGCGGTCTTTCTGAAAGCCGAGATGTGCCGAGTGTATCCAGGACGTCTCGCACAGAAACCATACACCGTCTATGATGGCATCCATAAATCTGCCTTGTCCCTCTACCAGTTCTGCGAGGGTCAAGGCTTGCAGGGCTTTGTGGTTGGCGCGTCCGGTGCGGATTTCGCCGGTACGCTTAAAGGCAAGGTAGTCGGAGGCAAGATCCGGTTTCCATTCGTGTTTCAGGGCGCGTTCGCCGTTCCTGATGATAAGCTCCCTCATTTCGGGGGCTGTTTTCTCTTTCCAGGATTTCCGGTCGGTATAGGCGGGATAGTCCACCCAGCTTTGCCGGTAGCGGAGTACATTGCCCAATTCCTCATAAGAAACGGTCTGCTCAAGAAGATGCCTTTCGGTTGCATGGGCGGGAAAATTGATGCAGACAGTTGCGATACATACTGAACTTGCCAGTAACAGGCTTTTTATTTTTGACATTTGCGGAATGTATTCTTTACCCTTTATTTTTCAAATCGATGTATCTTTTTAATGCTTCCATATAGTAGTAGTCCGCGTAATTCAGCGGTACGTCTATTTCAGAGCCATGCGGCAGTGAGCCGGTGGAATGCATCAGCACGTAACCTTGATTGCTGCCTTTGGCTGCCAGATATTTCGCGCCGGACAAGTTTTTCAGGATTGTTTCGGCATAGTCGGAATATTTTTTGCCGTCGGGTACAAATGTGCTGAGCTCCAGGAAGGCAGATGCCGTGACAGCTGCGGCAGACGCATCACGCGGAGTCTTTTCACCTGCCGGGGCATCATAGTCCCAGTAAGGAATCAGGTCGTCCGTCTTTACACGTTCCATAATCATGTCTGCAATGTGAACGGCTTCCTGCAGGAAAGCCGTGTCCCGGGTTTCGCGATAGCAGGAAGTGTAGCCGTATACTCCCCACGCTTGACCGCGCGACCAGGCCGATTCTGCATTTTTACCCTGGTGTGTCTGTTTGATTTCCACGCTTCCGTCATTGTTATAGCTGACTACGTGATAGGAGGTGTAGTCCGGACGGAAGTGGTTTTTCATAGTGGTTTGTGCATGCTTTACAGCCACATTCTTATACTTCTCATCTCCTGTCAGCTTATATACGTTGAACAGCAGGTCCAGGTTCATCATATTGTCAATGATTACGGGGAAGTTCCACGCACCGAAGTCCCACGAGCGTATACAACCGATTTCCGGATTGAAACGGGCGCACAGATTATCCGCTGTTTCTACGAGTACGGCTTTAATGGTGTCGTTAGGGGCGAGGCGGAGGGCATTGCCATAGCTGCAATTCATCATGAAGCCCACGTCATGGGTACCTTTCAGCTCACGTATCGGATTCAGGATGTTGGTATATTCGATGGCGCGTTTTTTCAACTCTTCATCGCCGGTCAGTTCATAGGCATACCAAAGGCTTCCGGGGAAGAACCCGCTGGTCCAGTCGGCAATGCCGCAAAGACGTTTTTGTCCTAATTGCAGGGCTTCGGGGTTGGGGTGTAAAGAGTCGATGTATGCTTTGTTCTCGCGCTGCAACTGAGCATCGAGAAAGTTTACATCATAGCCGGAATGTATGGAACGTGGGAACTTGTTTGTTCCGGAGAGTTCCTCGGCGGTTGATTTCAACTGATAGGAAGCGGCATCGAGTGCGTTGCTTATCCAGGCTTCTTTTTGGACCGGAGTGTTTTTGCAGCCTGTCATGCCTATGAGCAGAGCGGTTGCAAGCAACAGAGAGTTTCTTTTCATGTCAGTAAGTATTTAGTGATTTTTGTTCACCGGCAAAAATATGGATATTCGTGAAATATCCTGTGCAGGATTGTTGAAAGGTGTTTGGGTGTAGTTTAAAGGTATGTTACTTTTGTCGAATACTGTTTTAATTCTGTATTTTCTTGGGTGGAAGCCTTACATTTACCCCTTCAGGCTTTTTACCTGAAAGCCTGTAAATAGTGTGTGGTTTTCCAATAGGCGGAGTCCGAAATATCCGTCTCCCTCATTCTCTTTAACCGGCAGTCGGAACAACTCTTCGCCGTTGACACTGTAAGTTGTGATTCCTTTTTCCACACGGATTTTGATGTCGTACCATTTATTGGGAATCAGCAAGTGCGCCTTGTCCGTATACTCTTTGATTACGGGGCGGGCTATGGCATCACTGGTATCCGCCGCTTTGGCAAAGTACTGGCGGAAGCGGGTAGTGGAGTTGTGGTTTCCGCCATATCCCACATAAAACAGGCTTAGCGTTTTATAACGTTGGAAAATTCCGTTTCGCCATTTGCTGCGTGCGAAGAGATTGTCGGGGTATTCCGGGTCATTGGCGCCCCAAAAGCAGTTCAGGTCGCTAAGTCGGTCGTATTTTCCGCCTTGCATCAGCATCTTCACACGATAGCCGATTTCATAATCACCGGTAAGGCGTTGGTTGTACCAAAGTGTGAGACCGTCGGGTGCGGTAATTTCCAGCGTATCGCTTGATACAAGGATTTTTACTTTTCCGGAGTGGTCTTCGATGGTCCAGTTCTTTAAAACGACCTGTGCCTGAACCGCGAAAGGAAGTAACATCAGTACACTTCCCAATAGCAATTTGTGAAAGGAGCTTTTTGTCATAAATATTACTTTAGTTTACAGTTGATATTCAGATAGTAGTTTTTGCTGTTGTGGCAAAGGTAACCAAATATTTATAAAGTAGAGCCCGGTTGTGTTGGAAGGATTTTATGTGTTATATTTTATTGTGCGTTGCATTGGATAGGTTGTTTTTATCTGCAATAGTAAAAACGGATATTTGGTTATCACTCATCACTTGCGTGATAATGTGTTGAATAATAGTGCTTTATTGCATGCCGATAACAGCTTTTGTGGTGATGACCAAATTCCGGTCATCACCACAAAAAGTAAAATATCAGGATTTTATAATTCGATATACAACTCCTTTTTGAGTATGCCTGCTTTCCAGGTTATTCTTCTTCAAGATACGTCCGAAATGCTTTGCGTGCCCGTCTGTCAGCTTTATGTCACTGTTTTTTGCATGCAGAATTTCCAAAATCTGTATCGGCGACATCCACTCTCCCTCTTCCCCTTCTTGTGGTAAACGGAAATGACAATGGAACAATTGTTCAATCGGGCTGATTTGCTCGAATTCCCGGTTATTTTCTTTCAGAACGGCTTCATCCTTGTCATTAAACCAATATCTTTCGCCGCTGCGTATCGCTTGCATGGCTTGTGCATACAACTGGCGGTAGTTTATCGTCACGTTCGTATCGATGGGGGCAGTCACTTCCACACATACAAAACGGCGGCTGCCGCTGCTGTCTGTCAGTAGGTCTTTGTGGTTGCTCGTCCCGATGAACGAGGCATACCGCCTTATCTCCTGAATGCTGCTTCCATAGGGCTTGCGCAGGTTGGCAACGGGTTTTTGCAGAAGGTGTTTCAGAAAGCCTTGCTGATGGATGCTCACCTGGTCGAACTCGTCGATATTCACCAGCAGAAAGCGCCCCAAGTACATTTCCGCATCGCGTTTACTGCCGAAATCCAGACTGTCGGTATAGCCGAAGCGGAGTTCGGGAGGAAGGATAATACGGCAGAAGGTGGACTTGCGGTAACCCTGTGCACCTATCAGCAGCGGTGATGTGCTGTTGGCGTGCATCCTGTTGCCCAGTCCGCGCCAATGCGCCACCATGTTCAGAAACCAACGGTAGAACAGCTCGCGCCAATACGGATTGTTGCAGGGAACAAGTCCGGCAAGCGCACGGATGCGGTCTTTGCCGTCCCAGCGGCCTACGCCGCACAGGTATTCTTCCACCGGATTGTACAGCGGCACACGGTTAGAGGTCAGGTAGCGGTTCACGTCTCTGTCCCACACACGCAATCCCTCTTGCAGGGCATCCATAGCCACGCTGTTGCGCGCTCGCTGGTCCATTACATGAAAATAGAAGTGGATGGAGTCGCGTTGGCGGTATTCCAAATCACCCATCAGCTGGTTGTACCGGAATTCGTAACGGCGTTCCATGAACTCGTTCAGTTTCAGCATCGTGTCCTGTTCGGGAGTCAGCACGGATTTTCTGCCGAATCCCCGGCACTCGCGGTAGAGATTGTGTAGTGCGGTACGCACCGTCTGTTCGTCTGCCTGCCGTCGGTAGTGCATCATCACCTGCCGGACGGCTTCTTCTTCGGGGATGCCGCTTTTGAAACATTGCTCGCCTATGGGGATGAGCAGCGGGTGAAAATCATCCCGGTCGCGCTGCCAGTCTTCCACCTCGTCCAGCGCACGGCCCAGGGCTGCCTCAAACAGCAGGGTGAAAGTCTGCGAGGAGTCGAATCCCGGCTGTAACCGCTTTAAAGGGTTGTTTTCCGCCAATTTTCGTTGGCTGAATGTCCGCTCGCCGGGCATCGTCACGGGTTGTTCGAGACAGAAAGGCACGGCATCGGGAGCAAAGTAAGGCGCTTCGTCCAGCGTCATGCGGAAAGTATCGGCAGGCGAGGGTTCTTTCAACGTTACGGGAAACGGAAGCAGGGGCTGGTAACATTGTACCGCCATGCGGTAAGCATGCGCATGGAACAGGCTGATTTCTTCTTCCCGCTGCGGAAGTTTGCCGTTCGGCAAGGCAAACAGCGCCCATATCTTCACGCTCCGTCCGCTGCTTCCTGCGAAAGCCGCATAGGTTTGGGGAAGGAGCGCCGCCTGTTCTTTTACCAGTTCCGCTTCGGACATGCCGGACAGACCGCCCACTTCCAGCAGTACGATGCCGTTGTAGCGTTTCATCCGCCGTTCGCCCTCGCGGTTGCGTCCGTACTCCGTAGCGGGGCATATGCGGGGGAGCTTGTCGATATGTCCGTAGGTTCCGCCGCTGCCATGGCTTGTATATTCGAGCATGGTGCGTAATGCACTGACGTGTCCGGGTTTGGTTTCCGACTTGATTCTGGTAATAAATGCGGTTGTATCGCAGGTGCTGATACTTTCCGTGCCCGCGTCACGGTTTTCCTTGATAAAGGTTATTCTCATCCGGTGTTGGTTGTTTGGAAAAATTTGATGGAGATAAGAGCGTTTCTCTTAGACTCTGCAAGATACGCATAAAACGGGCCGGAAGCAAGCAAATCCGCCCTTTTGTTTTAAGATTTTTGCCAGCATTTATCTCCGGAAATAATTGGAAAACAAACCGTTGAAAACTTGACTTTTCCTAATGGATTTTGTATCTTTACAAGGTGTAAAACCCCGTTTTGCAATTGCGGGCCGAAGAGCCTTCATATGCGGGCCCCACAGCCCGCAGCCGGCAACCGCCGGGCCTGCAACTGCAAAACGGGGTTTTACTATAAGCATAACGGCATTTTGCATGGTCCGGACAAATAAAAACAACGAAGCAAAGCGTTGTTTATCTTCCAGCTTTTCCCGAACGGACCGCGGAGAATATCCGAATTTATGCGGCCGAATGGCGTAAGCTACCGATACAACAGGATTTTCAATTATTACATAACTAAAAAAAACAGAACGACAATGGCAGCAGAGTATGATTTCCAAAGAAAGCCCAACCCGAAAGGAGACGGCGAATTACAACCCATGTATCCCCGCATCGTGAACAAGGGGACTATCACCGGCAAACGTCTGGTCAGCGATATTTCACAGGCAACCAGTTTTACTCCCGGAGACGTCGAGGGAGTGCTTGCTGCATTGGAAAGCCGCATCTCCTATTACCTTTCCGAAGGGCATCATGTACAGTTGGGCAATATGGGACATTTCTCGGCGGGACTGACAGCGCGTCCCGTCATGGACAAGAAGGAAATCCATGCGCAGACGATATTTTTCGGCAAGGTGCATTTCCGCGTATCGCCCGGCTTCCGGAAACAGTGTGCCGGATTTGTGGAACGTGTAAGGGCAGGGTATGGCTTCCGGCACAGTGAGGATATCAGCGGTGCGGAACGTTACCGCAGACTATGCGCGTTTTTGGATGCAAATCCTTTCATTACGCGCAAGGATTACAGCGGAATTACGGGACTTTTGAAGAACAAGGCGTTGAATGACCTCAATTTACTGGTGGAGAAAGGTATTTTAACAACATTGGGGCAAGGGTCGCATAAAGTGTATGTAAGGGCTGTAAATCAGTGTGTTGCAGAGTAAGATATAGCGGAATGTACCTTAAAAACAGTGACGACCGGATATTGGTCGTCACTGTTATAATGTTCTTTTTACTACGTCAATTGTCCTATAATCAGTAGGTTAATGTAGGTAGTGATGAGTGATGACAAATATTCATAATCTAACTAAAGAATTTAAATAGCGCTTAGTAGTAGATGTACTTTTCCCTATCAATTTAGCTATCTTAGACGAATTAAGTCCCGGATATTGATTGATGATATCTAAGACTTCCTGCTCTTTGGAATTTACAGTATCATTTACGGTATCATTTACAGTATCATTTGTTCTATATAACTTCATCAAGCTTTATTTTATTTGTCTTTAACCGTATCATTGGGCTATATTCCCAAATTGCCTTTTGCAAAATTAGTGATATTGGATAACGGAACAAATAAAAAAAATAAGCGATTTTTCCTTATCAATCAAGCTATTATCTCTGTCTTACAAGGACGATTCTTTGGATGTTTTTCATACGGAATCTATGATAGTAATAACAATTTGTTTTTGTGTTTGCTAAATTAGGTTCTTTCCCGCTCAATCGCTTTTTAGTGTGTGTTGTAATTCTACAGTATCGTTGATTTGGCTTTTAGTTCTGTTCAGTTTTCTTATATTTTTGTAGAAAAAGTATGGGACAGGTATATAAAAACAGCCTGGGATTACGCTGAATACGTAAACCCAGGCTGTTTTTACGGGTATTTGCGGGGGCTTGCTTACCGATTGTTTTTCATTCCGCTAAAGCCGCCCTTCTATTTCAGTCCGAAATAATTTTCTCCTTCTCCGCCGACAGGACTTATGACGGGAATATTCCCCCCTGCGGCAGTCAGGATTACGCTTTCTCCTTTCTTTAAATCCAATAGGTACTCACCCTCTCTTTGCAGGGTCAATGTGGCATTGCCGGCCTTTACAACCGGATTTGTCATATCGGTGCGTAGGATACACGGTTCTCCGGCAAGGCTTTTGATACGGATGAAGCTTGTCTTTCCGCCTTTCCGCACAGCGGATACGAGGAAAGCGCCTTCGGTTCTCAGGTCCTTGAACTGTACATCTTTCCATTGGGAAGGTACGGCAGGGAATACACGTATCTTTCCGCCCCAGCTTTGCAGCAGCATGTCGTGTATGCATTGTGCGCCCGACAACGGGGTCTCGATAACCGGTCCGCTTTCCATGTACATGGTGTTGGGGCGCAGGGTGCGGGCAAACAGGCCGTTGAGTTTCTCCAGCGCCTTGTCTCCCTCGCCGAATGCTGCATACAGCGAAGAAGCCCCCGTATAAGTATATCCGAGGATATTGCCCGGCAGGCTGTGCCAGTGTTCTACGGATTTTTCCATAAGTTCCTTGCTGCCGTTCTGCTCTGCATTCAACAGGTAGAGCGGATAGAACATCAGCAGATGCGAGTAGTGGCGGTGCGAGCGGCTGAAAGGTACATCCTTGCCTATCATCATGCCGTTTTCGTCCTGCGGGTAGTCGGTTAGGTGTTCTGCAACTTGTTTCCAGCGGGGTATCAGCTCGTCATCGACAGATAGAATCCTGCTTGCCTCGAGCAATGTATTGCATCCCCAGCGCAACAGGGCGATGTCGTAGTTGCAGTCTTCGGCAGTACCGTACTCCGGAGAATAGGTTCTTTTCAAATGGAGCTTGCCCGATTTATCTTCTGTCAGGAAAGGCAGATAGAAATTGACGGCCCGTCTCAGTGTAGGGTACAGGGTATTCCTCAATATCGATTCGTCCATGCTGAAGCGGTATTGCAGCCAGAGGTTATGGCAAATCCACGTCAGGTTGCCTACCTGGGCTTTCTTTTCGGTTCCGGGAACATTCACCGTTGCCCCCGTCAGGGTAAAGTCGGTGGCTACGGGCAGTGCGGCGGCATCTTTCCGGTAGGGTTCGGGAACGTTGTTTATCAGGTTGTCCAGATTGTTTCCTATCGCGTCCACCAGCGGCATGCCCAGTTCCAGCCGGTTGGATGGGTATACGGACCAGTAGCTCAGTTGCACATTCAGGTTCCACCAGGCATTGGGCCAGGGAGTCAGCACTTGCCAGGGACCGCTGTTGTCGAGCAGTCCGCCGCCGGTGCGGGTGGCCGATGCCAGCTTGTACATCTGCGCCCAGTAGAAATTCTCCATCTTCTTGTCGGGAAGGCTCACGAAACTTTGCGAATAGTAGTTATGCCACCATTCCCGGTGTGCTTTCCGGAGCACGGGCAGGTCGGCTTCCTGCAGGCTTGCCAGTGCCGTTTCCGCCTTTTGCAAAGCCTCTGTTCCGGGAAAGGAATGTGCGTTGCTTACGATAAGTGTGCTTGTATTCTCTTTCCTAATCTCTTTCCAGGCTGTGGCAGTACCGCCGCCGGCAAGCAGGGGCTGCCAGCAGAGGTTCAGCCCATTGCGTGCGGACAGTTGCGGGGCGGGATTGGACACATAGTCTTTTTTGAGGTGGTTCTTGTTACCCTTCCGGATTGCATTCAACTGCCTCGGCGAATCCGTGTTTTCCGGATAGAATTTCCAGGTGAACTCCTTTTCGCCTGCCGTAGCTTCGGCTTCGACCAGGATATAGGGACTCTCGGAAGTGACACAGGCTCTCAGCTTTATCTCTCCCCGGGTGGTACGGATACACCCGGTGGTTTCAGCATTCCATAAGTCCAGTCTCAGGTCGCCGGATTTTATTTCTCCCACGGGATGCAGGAGAAAATAACCGATAAGCAGCCGGCCTCTTCCATAGATGCTCGCATCGTCTGTGCGGTGGTCGTGTACCATACTGTTGCCTACATCTACCCGTATGGCGTTTTTTCCGGGTTCCTTGCAGATATAGGAACCCATGCTGCCGTTTCCCATGAAGGGGGCTTCGTACCAGGTTTGGGGCAGGCGGGTCCAGGTCATGTTCTGCCGGGACATGAAACTTTTCCAGTCTGTCTGGCTGTAACAGCCGGCTGTCAGGTAGCAGATTGCGATTGTGAGCAGTAGCAGTTTCTTCATGTGTCCGTATATGTTTTCTTGCTGTTAGATTTCCAGTTCCGGAACCTCATCCTTCAACTCGGTCTTTTTGCCGTTATCATGTATCACGGTTGCACCGTAATCCTTGTAACTGATGCTTGCATCGCAGTCTTTGCGCGTGTTGCGTACCTCGAAAGAAGGCTTTCCGGCGGTGGATATGTTTGCTTTGATATTCCAGTCACCGATTTGGATACTACCGTCTTTCAGTTTGCGGGGAGCGGTTTGTGCGTTTTCCGCATCATTTTCTTTGGCATGTGTGTACACAATTGTAGCGAAGCGGTACACTTTCTGCTTGTCCGACGTTGCGGTGAAGTGCCAGTGGTTGGGATAGGGTGCGAAGTGTCCCTTCTCATCGGCACGCAGCCAGTTGACGGCAGGTACGAAGAACCGGGAGGTCGTATCCGTTTCCAGCGTTCCGGAGGAGAAGAGATAGGCATCGGACGCACCGTCCTTGCTGGTGGCCCGTATGTGTACATATTCCCGGGTCTTGTCCACATTCATGGGGTTGGTAACCGTATGTAGCAGGTAGCTCCAGGTCACGGGTTCTTCGGCTTCCAGCTCGTCGTATATAAAGGAATAACCGCTTTTGCCTAAAGTTACGATATGGCGGCGGAAGATTTTCAGGCCGGTATCGTCCCAACCGTTTTCAGGGGAAAATTCCAGGTTGCTCTGTTCGCCGCGTAGCAGCCAGAGCGGAGAGATAACCTTTCCGTAAGCATTGGAAGCATCGCCTGCCACATAGCTGATATTGTCGCTGACATAGTAACGGGGAATCCAGCCGTAACCTTCCGTTCCGATGCGTTGTCCCATGCCGTTCACCAGAATGGTGTTGTGGGCGCGGGTGGCGCGGTGGCAGTAAACGCCGTGTATGTCGGTAAAGCTGGTATGGTGTCCGCTACTGTAAAAGAGCGACTGGCCGTTCCAGAAAGTATTGAAAGCATTCTGGTTGGCTATGGCGTGCGAGGTACTGCCGTAAGGACTGCTGCGGAAGCTGAGCATGGCGCTTTTGCGGGTATCGTCCAGGTTGGTGGAGAACGAGGCCAGTCCGCTCTGCGGGAATACATGTCCCATGGGAAGGTCTTTCAAACCCGGCCCGTCCGGCAAGGGCTTGTCGCATTGCAGGCGGAACCATGCGAGGCCGCCGGCTTTCGAGGTGCTTCCCTGTTCGAGTATGTCGGGCTGGCGGGCGCTGATGTGGCGCACGTAATCTGCGGCAAATGTATTGCCGGTCATACGTGCCAGAGCATCGGCGTAGCCAACACGCGTACCGCTCGGGGTAAGTATCTTCTGGTGCGAGCTGCCGTTGCCGCCCGATTTGGAGAATGGCGGCTGCTGGTAGATGACGTACAGGGCATTTCCCTGATACCAGGGGTCGGAGAAATAGTTGAAGCCGGTGAGGCGGGTATAGAAATAGGGCACTTCCACAAGTGTACGGATGTTGACGTGGAAGTAGGAGTCGCCGTTGTGCCAGGCTCCGTCCTTGTTCAGACCGGGGAAGCGGGCGAGCCACAGGTTATAGCAATAGTCCGTCCACGCATCGGCTTCGGGCAGTTCACCGTAAACGGTAAAGGCTGCCATGGTGAGGATGCGGAAAGTCATCTGCCACACATGGTTGTCGGCGATGTGGTTTTCCAGGCGGTTGATGTCGTGCATGTACATGCTGTTGCCGAATTCTTTTATTTCGTTCAGCAGGAATTTGCGCGTGGCATCGTCCAGAACATCGTATAGTGCGTCGTATGCCATGGAGCAGAGCGAGAGCAGGGTGGCTTCGTTGAAGTCGCCCACCACGTTTTTGTTGTCTCCCCAGGTCGCCATCTCCTTGACACGCTTCACGGCTTCGTCGGCATAGCGGCGGTCTTTGGTGAGCAGGTAGGCGCGGATAAGTACGTCGGTATTCGCTTCTTCGCTGTCGATGATGCGGCGGCTTTCGCGGGTGAGCATGGCATTTTTCTGCATCTCGTTAGCCAGCCCTTTTGCCAGGTCCGAGTTGATGTCGTTTACCGACTTCATCGGGGTGGCAAGTACTTTGTCGGCACGTTTGAGGTAAGTCTTGCGTTCGGCTTTGCCCTCGCTGCGCTTTATGAAACCGTCCCATTCGTCCCTGTCGAGCCATACGCGGGGGTGGTGGGCAGGCAGGTTCTTAAGTACGGCATCCAGTGCGGGCGGGCAGAATTTCCGGGGATTGTTGTTTACCGTAAATTGCAGCGTATCGCTCCATTCGGTCTTTCCGTCCGTAACATAGCCGTATTGCCAGTACCATGTGCCCGGAGCCAAATCCTGTTTGGGGTTGAAGAACGGCCAGCGCGTCTCGGCCTGTACGGTCGCTTCCGGCTTGAATGCCGGAGTTTGCGAGTAGCGCAGGAAGTAGCGTAGCTTGCTTTTGTCTGTTTCTTTTTTTGGGGTGTTCTCTTCCGCACCGTCCAGTCCGCTTCGCAGGATGTTGAGGCCTGCCGGCAGCGGCCATTGGAAAGACACGGCACGGTCGCTGATTTCAGCGCCGTCCAGCGGCGAGGGAGTTGCACGCATTTCGTGCATCAGCGTTGTGCCGGTGAGCCTGATGGTGGCTTCTCCGGCCGTTTGCGCCTGTGCAGTGGCTGCAAGACTGAAGAAAATGATGGTGGATACTATTTTATTCATATACAGCGTTATATAAGTTTATTGATTCTTGGTCTGATGGCGGTTTAATGTTTGGTTGCTTTTGTGAGCACCTTTCCCGGTACATCGTGCAATTTGGGACGCGTCGGTCTGATTTTATGGCTATTCATGAATTTCTCAAGAATATCACGATGTTCCTGCGCCACTTTCGTATAGGCGTTCTCCATCATCAGGTTTCTTGTCTCGCCCCGGTCGTTCTGCATGTCGAACAGTTGTTCGCGGTGTCTTCCTTTGTCGTACAATACATATTTGTAGCGTGCGGTGCGTACCATCCAGCCCCGTGTCTTGCTGCCGTCGAATTGTGTTTCGGTAATGACATACTCCTGGTGGGGAGCTTGCGGATTGCCTTCTTCGGCTATTTTGCGGAACGACTTTCCGTCAGCGTCTTCCGGCAGTTTGGCGCCTGCCCAGTCGCAAACGGTAGCGAAGAAGTCCACACCGTTACTGATGAGCTGCGGCAGCTTTGTGCCGGCATGTTTCTTGCCGGGCAGGGTTACGATGAACGGGATGTTTACCACTTCCTCGTACAGGGCCGATTTCTGGTTCCAGTGGTGGGCGCCTATTCCGTCTCCGTGGTCGCTGGAGAAGATAACGACGGTATTCTCCCACAAGTTATTCTTGTCGATGGCGTCTACAATCTTGCCGATTTCACGGTCTACTTTCTCTACGAGGCGGTAGTATGTGTAGCGGTACATACGCCAGTCTTCGGAGGTGAAAGTGGCGGTGGGGTAGACGTTGAAATTGTTTTCCCTTTCTTTCTCGATGACATCGGCATCGTACGGATTCTTGGCAAAGTTAGGGGGAAGTCCCGGACAATTGCGTATTTCGGGTATGTCCAGGTTGCCGTAGGGAAGATTCTGGCTGCGTGCATATTCGCAGATATTATGCGGATTGTCATAAGAAGCTACCAGGAAGAAAGGCTTGTTGTGTTTGCGCGAAAGGAATTCCACACATGCTTCTGCCAGTCCGTCATCGCTGTGTTTGTAAATTTGGTCGAATCCTCGCACTTTATCCGGGATATCGAGTTCGGGCACATGCCATTTGCCGCCGTAGGCGCATTCGTATCCAGCATTTTTTACCAGTGTGCCCAGGGTTCGTGTCTGGAGCGATTCTTGTAGCGGAGCACCGTTGACCAACAGTCCTGTTGTGCCTGGATAGCATCCTGTAAACATGGCGCCGCGTGAAGGGCCGCTGAGCGGTGCGGTACAGTAAGCATTCTGGAACATGATACCGGCGGCAGCCAGTCTGTCCAGATTGGGCGTGTGCAAGTCCGGGTTTCCGGCGCAGCTCATGGCGTTTGCCGTATGCTGGTCGGTAAAGATGTAGATGATGTTGGGACGTTCGGCAGCGTGTGCCATTGATGTACTGAGCAGGGATAGGCAGGCTATGTGCTTCACTGAGATTTGTTTTACCATATTATTAGTTTTATAATTGTTTTTTCGGAGACTGTTCCTCGATTGCTAAATTACGCCTTTTTCCATGTATCTGCGGACTCTAATGTTTTTTTTATGGTACGGAATGTTTATTTGATTGCTAATTTTGTATAGTTCTGTTTTAATTTTGTGCTAAAAGAGGGATACGGAGGCACTGAAACGCGGGGAGGAATGTGAACGCGGAGATGCGGAAACACAGAGCAGAAGAGGGGATAGGGAGAGGAACAGCCTTACATGAAAAGAGCCGTTTTTAAGACTCTGTGTCTCTGCATCTCTGTGTCTGAAACAAGAACAACTTCCTTCCCCGGCTCGCTTAATCGAATTTTTGCATTATCTTTGCATTGCCTAAAAAAGAAAAGCGAATGATAGTTTGTATTGCCGAAAAGCCTTCCGTGGCGCGTGACATAGCCGATGTACTCGGAGCGAAAGATAAGAAAGACGGGTACATCGAGGGAAACGGATACCAGGTGACCTGGACGTTCGGGCATCTCTGTACCCTTAAGGAACCGCACGAATACACACCCAACTGGAAGTCGTGGAGCTTGGGCAGCCTGCCTATGGTTCCGCCCCGTTTCGGCATCAAGCTTATCAGCAACCCTACCTACGAACGCCAGTTCCACGTAATCGAGAACCTCATGCAGCATGCCGACATGATTATAAACTGCGGTGATGCCGGACAGGAGGGAGAGCTGATTCAGCGTTGGGTGATGCAGAAAGCCGGTGCGCGTTGTCCGGTGAAGCGTCTGTGGATTTCCTCGCTGACGGAAGAAGCCATCCGCGAAGGGTTTGCCAAACTGAGGGATGCGTCCGATTTCCAGCCGTTGTACGAGGCGGGGCTTTCGCGTGCCATCGGCGACTGGCTGCTGGGCATGAACGCCACCCGCCTGTACACCATGAAGTACGGGCAGAACCGGCAGGTACTTTCCATCGGACGTGTGCAGACGCCTACGCTCGCGCTCATCGTAAACCGACAGCTCGAAATACAGAACTTCGTTCCCAAGCAATACTGGGAACTGAAGACGGTGTATCGCGACACCACCTTCTCCGCCATTCTCCGCAAGAGCGATGAGGAACTGGTGCTGGAAGCGGAAAAACAGAAAGAAGGGGCAGCCGCCAAAGCTGCCAAACCCGAAGATAACCGGGGAATAGAACCTATCACAGACCGGGAACGGGGTGAGGCTTTGCTGGAACAGATAAAGAATTCTCCTTTTACCATAACGAACGTCACCCGTAAGAACGGGAAAGAGGCTCCGCCCCGTCTGTTCGACCTGACTTCCCTGCAGGTGGAGTGCAACCGGAAATTCGCTTTCTCCGCCGATGAGACGCTGAAAACCATCCAGTCGCTTTACGAAAAGAAAGTAACGACCTATCCGCGTGTAGATACCACTTTCCTGAGTGACGACATCTATCCCAAATGTCCCGGCATACTGAAGGGACTGCGCGATTATCAGGCGTTGACTGCTCCGTTGGACGGGGCTACTCTGCCGAAGTCGAAGAAGGTGTTCGACAACTCGAAAGTGACGGACCACCATGCCATCATTCCTACCGGCCAGCCGCCCCAGAACCTGACGGATATGGAGCGCCGCGTATTCGACCTGATTGCACGCCGTTTCATTGCCGTGTTCTATCCGGACTGTCTGTTCGCTACAACCACCGTAATAGGCGAGGTGGAGCAGATAGAGTTTAAGGTTTCGGGCAAGCAGATACTGGAACCCGGCTGGCGTGTGGTATTCGGCACGCCCTCGGCACAGTCGCAGGAGGAAAAAGAGGAGAAGGGCGGCGAAGAAGAGAACGTGCTCCCCGCCTTTGTGGTGGGAGAGAGCGGCCCGCACCTGCCCGACCTGTACGAGAAGTGGACGCAACCGCCGCGTCCGTACACCGAAGCCACCTTGCTGCGCGCCATGGAAACTGCCGGTAAGCTGGTGGACAACGACGAACTGCGCGATGCCTTGAAAGAGAACGGCATCGGCCGTCCTTCCACACGTGCCGCCATTATCGAGACGCTCTTCAAGCGCAACTATATCCGTAAGGAGAAAAAGAACCTGATAGCTACCCCTACGGGTGTGGAACTGATTCAGATTATCCACGAAGAGTTGTTGAAATCTGCCGAACTGACGGGTATATGGGAAAAGAAGTTGCGTGAAATAGAGAAGCGTACCTACAATGCCGGACAGTTTTTGGAGGAGTTGAAGCAGATGGTATCGGAGATTGTGATGAGTGTACTTTCCGATAACAGCAACCGCCATATCACAATACAGGCTCCCGTGCCGGAAAAGGGTAAGGGGGAAAAAGCCGTTGCCGCATCCGATAAACCGAAAAAAGAACCGAAGAAAAGAGCGCCGCGGAAGTCTGCAACGAAGAAAACGGAGCAGGCAGCCGCTGAGAAGCAACCTGCCGATGCGCTGGTAGGTCAGCCTTGCCCGCTTTGCGGAAAAGGAACGGTTATTAAAGGAAAAACGGCTTACGGTTGTTCCGAATGGAAAAGCGGTTGTACATTCCGCAAGCCGTTCGAGTAAAGTTATATTCGGTTATAATCCTTTCCGTATTTTCCGGTTGCTGCTCTGAAATCTTTTCGGGTGTCAGTAGTTCAGATGGAATTCAACAACCGCCTCGATTCCTTTGCGCAGTATATCCAACGGAATGTTCTCGTTGGGAAAATGGATGGCGTTGGACTCCAGACCGAATCCCATCAGTATGGTTTTGATGCCCAACACCTGCTCGAATGTGGAGATGATGGGAATACTGCCACCGCGACGTACTGCCAACGGCTTTTTGCCGAAAGCTTTGGCGAAGCCTTTCTCCGCAGCCTGGTATGCCGGGAGCGTGATGGGGCATACATATCCCTGCCCGCCGTGCATGGGGGTGACTTTTACCTGTACGGTATCGGGAGCGATAGCCATGATGTAATCGGCAAACAGTTGCGAAATCTTGTGATGATCCTGATGCGGAACCAGTCGGCAGGATACTTTGGCGTATGCCTTGGAGGGCAGTACGGTTTTAGAACCTTCGCCCGTATAGCCGCCCCAGATGCCGCATACATCGAAAGACGGACGGCAACTGTTGCGCTCCAGCGTGCTGTATCCTTTTTCACCGAAAAGGGCGTTTACGCCGATAGCCTTTTTGTATTTCTCCTCGTCGAACGGGATGTGCGCTATCATTTCACGTTCCGCCTGCGGCACTTCTTCCACATCGTCGTAGAAGCCGGGAACGGTGATGCGTCCGTCGGCATCCGTCACCTTGCTTATCATTCCGCAAAGCACATTGATGGGGTTGGCCACCGCACCGCCGAAATGTCCGGAGTGCAGGTCGCGGTTCGGACCGGTCACTTCTATCTCCCAATAGGCAAGTCCGCGCAGGCCGGTAGTGAGCGAGGGAAGGTCTGCACCCAGCATGCTGGTGTCGGATACGAGGATTACGTCGGCTTTCAGCAGTTCTTTGTGTTCCCGGCAGAAGCCTTCGAGGCTGGGCGAGCCAATCTCTTCCTCTCCTTCGAAGATGAACTTGACGTTATGAGTCAGCAGGTTATTCTTTACCAGATATTCAAAAGCCTTTACCTGGATGAAGGACTGTCCTTTGTCATCGTCCGCACCGCGCGCCCAGATGTGGCCGTCGCGTACTTCGGGCTCGAAGGGATTGCTTTTCCAGAGTTCCAGCGGTTCGGCGGGCATTACGTCGTAGTGTGCATATATCAATACGGTTTTGGCTTTCGGGTCTACAATCTTCTGTCCGAATACGATGGGATTGCCAGCCGAAGGCATTACCAGTGCTTCGTCTGCACCGGCGGCGAGCAGCAGTTGCGCCCAGCGTTCGGCACACGCCAGCATGTCGTCGTGGTGTTCGGGTTTGGCACTGATGCTGGGGATACGGATAAGGCTGAACAGCTCTTCCAGCATTCCGGATTCGTTCTCTGCGATATATTTCTTTATTTCCATAATAATAATGTGAAATGATGAGGTGATATCCTATCACTTTATCACCCGTTTGTTATAATTGTGTAGTACGGTCAATCAAGTAGAAATCGAGCAGGGTCATGGCTGCCATGGCTTCCACGATGGGCACGGCGCGGGGCAGTACGCAGGGGTCGTGACGTCCGCGGGCTTTGAGGGTGGTGTCCACGCCGTCCATGTTTACGGTGTGCTGCTCCATGAGTACGGTTGCCACGGGCTTGAAGGCTACGCGGAAGTAGATGTCCTGTCCGTTGCTGATGCCGCCCTGAATGCCACCGGAGTGGTTGGTATGCGTTTCGATGCGTCCGTTGTTGTTATAGAACACGTCGTTCTGTTCGGAGCCTTTCATCTTCAGTCCTTTGAAGCCTTCGCCGTATTCAAACGCTTTTGCGGCGTTGATACTGAGCATGCCGGCGGCAAGGGCGGATTGGAGTTTGCCGTAAACGGGTTGTCCCAGTCCGATGGGGCATCCTTTGATAACGCAGGTCACCACGCCGCCAATGGTATCGCCTTCGCCCTTTATCTTGAAGATAAGCTCTTCCATTTCTTTGGCTTTCTCCGGGTCGGGGCAACGTACTGGGTTGGTATCAATCAGGTCGAGGTCGTAGGCAGTATAGTTTTCTTCCAGTTTGATGGGACCTACCTGCGAGGTGTATGCGGTGATGCGGATGCCAAGCTGTTTCAAGGCGAGTTTTGCCAATGCGCCTGCCACTACGCGCGAAATGGTTTCGCGTGCCGATGAGCGTCCGCCGCCACGGTGGTCGCGTATTCCGTATTTTACATTATATGTATAGTCGGCGTGCGAGGGGCGGTACACTTCTTTCAGGTTGTTATAGTCGTTGGAGTGTTGGTTCTCGTTCCACACGATGAATCCGATGGGGCATCCGGTGGACTTGCCCTCGAAGATGCCGGAAAGGAATTCCACCTTGTCGGATTCTTTGCGTGAGGTAGTGATGCGTGATTGCCCCGGTCGCCGGCGGTCGAGCTCCGATTGTACGAAGTCCATATCGATGGTGATTCCTGCGGGGAATCCGTCTATTACGCCGCCTATGCCTTTACCGTGTGATTCTCCGAAACTGGTAAGGCGGAGAATATTGCCGAATGAGTTGAACATATCAATTGCTTTAAGGGTTTATAATGAGGTTAATGTGCCAGTTTGCCTTGTTATAAAAGGCTTTGACTTTATAAAGGTAACAATTTTTTTTGTAAAACGTTTCAAAAATGACAATAAATCTTTTATTTCCCGACTTTTAGAGAATAAAAATACTGTTTGAAACCGTATCTTTTTGCGGAAATATGTAAGAGTATTTAATAATGTAAAGAATGCTTATAATTCTTCCTATATGAAAAAAAGGACATCTATTTTTTATTAAAGACCTTGTTTAAAGGCTTTAAAAACTGTTATTTTGCACCCTCGATATAAAAGAGAATATTAACTAACCCTTAACTATGTAGGGATTTTATTAACTAAACAAGTATTTGTATGAAGAAAAATTTGTTTTATTTATTCGCATTGATTTGTTCAATGAGTTTATTTACCGCTTGTAGCGATGACGATGAGGCGCCGGATTATTCTAAGGTCATTGAAAGTGAGATGGCCGGTAACTATAAAGGTACATTGACTGTAACAGTAGAGGGAACTACAATGCCTTCAGAACCTCAAAAAATAAAGATTGAAAAGGCCGGTCCTTCTGCTATAAATCTCTCTTTGGCCAATTTTAGCTTTATGGGAATTACTATCGGTGATGTAGAGTTAAAGAATTGTGTATTATCTCAAAATGGTAATGTATATACATTTACCGGTACTCAAGATTTAAAGGTTGATGCCTTGTCTTGTACAATCAATGCCAAAGGTACTATTGCAAATAGTGCTGTAAAGGTAGATATGGATATTGATGCTACTGTAGGCGGCTTGAAGCAGAGTGTAAAAGTTGTATACGAGGGTACTCGCCTGACAGGTTCTGAAAGTAGTGAGGCAAAGATTACGGCTTTTTCTTTCGATATCTCCAATGAGGCGAATGCGATTGTAATTGAGCAACCGGTTATTAATGAGGATAATACGATTACATTCAGAGTCAATGAGGAAGAAGTTGAAAAGAATGCAGATGCTTTGAAGAACTTGGTTCCTACTTTTACTATTTCTGATAAGGCTACTTCTTCTGTAGAAAGTGGTAAGGCTATGAATCTTTCATCAGATGTGACTATTGCTGTGACAGCGGAAGATGGTAAGGTAGTGGAGTATGTAGTGAAATCTCCGACTAAAAATGCTGTGATGAAGTTTACTTTTGATGAATGGGAAGAACTTCAATCTGACTTTGGAGCTTATCCAGCTCCAAAGTCGAAAAATAATGTACTTGCGACTTCCAACCCAGGTGCTGCCATGCTTCATTCCTTTAATCAACTAACAGAATGGCCGGCTTTAGAAGATGTTCAAGGAGTCTCCGGTAGTGCAGCCAAATTGGTGACGCTTGATACAAGAAAGACTGCTGCAGCTATAATGGGTGCTGGTATAACCTCTGGTTCTTTATTCACTGGTAGATTTGCGTTTGGTGAAGGAAGTACTACAATTGAATATACAAAATTTGGAGTCTTGTATCCTAAAAAACCTTTATTCTTTAAAGGGGTTTATAAATTTACCCCAGGACATCCTTTTATTGAAACACATAAAAAATCAGGCTTTCCACAGTATGAATTTATAGAGACAGATGCTATAGACGAGTGTGCTATTCAAGCAGTTCTTTATACAATAACATCAGAAGATGAAACTTTAGATGGTACTAATATTGATAGTGACGATGAAAGAATTGTAGCAAGAGCTCGGTTGGAAGATGGAACAGCTAAGGATGATTGGACTCCTTTCAATCTTGAATTTAAATGGAAAGAAGGCGCAGCTTATGATGCTACAAAAACATATAAGTTAGCAATCGTATGTTCTTCAAGTAAGGATGGTGCTAATTTCAATGGTGCGGCTAATAGTACTTTAATCGTTGACGAACTTGAAGTTATAGGAGAATAACTTAATTTATGTAGTATAGTTGTTTTTCAAGACAATAAATAACTATATTAGAAGTAACCTATTATATAAGAACGGATTATCTATTTATTGAAGAATAGATATCCGTTCTTTTTTATATATGTAGTATAGAAACAACATCCTTTTTGGACTGAGATTAAAACTTGTGTCGTTCTAAGCGATGTTGACTGAGTAAAGGTCTACTTTAGAGCCGTAAAGGCCTACTTTAGAACTGTAAAGGTCTACTTTAGCGGCTGCGAAATACTATGAAATATAGGAAAAGAATATTTTTATGATAGCTTTAAAAAGTGTGTTATCAATATAATATAAGTACCGCTTTTCGATACATTAAGCACGAAGTGCTGATGTTAATTGGAATAATTCGTACGAAATGTAGGATATTAGGGAGAAAACGAAGATTTTCACATTTTTTATATGAGAAGAATAATCTCTTCGCTTTATGCTGAATAACAGAATGATAGCTCTGTTTGATTTAAGATGTTATAGAAAAAACGGTGACGACCAATATTGGTCATCACCGTTGATATAACTTATCGTTACCCGTTAATACTCTTGTTCTTAGTGTATTAAGACGAAAAGTGACGAGTGACGAGAAAAAACGAAAAAATCTTGTTTAGAAAGCATATCCGAATCCTAAGTTCAGATAGATAGGATACATATTAAATGTTATCGTATCGAAGTCTTTCTGGAAGATATTGTTTAATCCCCACGTTACATCGGCATGCACGGTGAGATGCTTGAACGCTTTCCATTCGCCCCCGAATTGGATACCCCACTGGAACTTGCGCAGTTCGTTGGAGAAATCGTAAGTTGCGATGCTTTCACCGGTAAACTCTACTTTGGAACCGGTCTGGTCGGGCGTGCGCAAGTGACCCTCGTACACATGTCCGGAGAAGTTGCCTTCCAGCAGATAGGAGAAGTACGGACCTGCCGATACTATCCAGCGCTTGCTGATGCGGTAGTCGGCAAGGATGGGAATGGTGAGGTAGGAGTTCTTCACTTTGGTTTTGACTCCACCCGTCCAAAGACCTGCCAGCTCTCCGCCGTTGGTATTGATGATTTTCATACCGTAGTTCTTTACGGTGGCTTCGGTGGTCATGTTCTTGTTCTCCAACCGCAGTCCCAGGGTAAGTCCCCACTTTTTCTTTTCGTCGAACCACTTGGTGGCATTACCTTCGATGGCAATGGCGATGCCCGGTGCGTAGCTGTCTATCTTGCGTATCTCCTTGGGCAGGGGAATGGGAGATGTACCGCCGATATTGAATCCGGCTTTAATGTTGTATTCCCAACCGTGCAGATAGGAGTTGATAAGACTTTTGTTTCTCTCTTCTTGTGCCTGTACGTTGGCTACCATTGCCAGCAGTACGGCTATTGTGCAAATAAAATGATGCTTTTTCATATTCTATAATCAGATTTCTTCGCTTATAAGTTCTAATTCGTCTACGTATAATGTGCTGCCGACTGCCCCTTTGAAGTACGCGCCTTTCACGCTGGAGGAGAGGACGATGCTTAATTTGTACTTGCCGTCCTGCAGTTTCGACTTGTTTATCTCTTTACCGTTCATAGGTTCGAAAGGTAACTCGAATGCTGTCCATTCATCGGTTTCTACAGCAGCCGCTTCACTGATTTGGGCTTTGGCTACGATGTTTTCGGAAGTCAGGCTGTTGCTGCCGTCCAGCATAAAGGAGTTCTCGTTTGCTTCGTACAGTATGGCGTAAATGTCGAAACGGTCTTTCATGTCTTTCTGTACTTCGCCTTCATCGGTATAAACTTCTCCTGCCTTGAATTTGAAGTAACCCTTCAACGCTATGGGGCGTTTGTAATACTGTATGCCGAACTTGGTGGCACGCAGAGGATCTTTCAGAGCGTTTGCCAGGTCGAAGGAACCGATAAACAGGTTTCCGGCGGCAATATACATTTGCACCATGGCTCCGAAACTTCCGGTGTCGCAAGTGGTCAGTTTCAGTCCGTTGCCGCGGTAGCCGTCAGTAACCTGCTGCGTAGGATAGCCGGTGCGGTTGTCTGTCATGCCGGTAAGTTTGTAGCCGGGGTTGCCGCTGGACCATTGCGCTACGCGCGAAACACTGGTTGAAGTTCCGGGTTCGAACTCGTAGAAAATGTCGTATTCAGTACCGGCAGAGGGGAGCAGGTCTTCGAAATGGAATGTTTCCGGCATTTCGGCAGGTACTACTTTTACGGTATAGGTAGCGGTCCATTCGCCGTCTTCGGAAGTGACGGTAAAGGTGCGGGAGTGAGACTCGTTGCTGAAATCGTAATTGTTAAGGATGTCATTCGGTGAATGTTCGTCTGCCTTGATGGTAGCACCATCGGGCAGCGTAAACAGCAGTTGCTGTTTGGCAAGGTTTGCCCCTTTATGTACATATATGTTTATTTCTTTAGAGTCACTGTTGATGTGAGCCAATTGTACATCCGCGCCTGTACAGGCGTCAATGGCTGCTTCGGAGTTGAGCGCTTCGTCTTGTATGCAGGACGAAACGGCTAAGGCAAGCATGAGAGCAGTAGTCCACTTCTTAAAATTCATATCCTTCTTTTTTGAATGTTGATAAATAAATACAGTTTAGCAGTTTGCAAAAATACGCTATTATTTTGTAATAACAGATACAAGAAGAAAAAAGTGCGGTAAACTCTGGTATTTATTTGTTATTCCGTATATCTTTGTATAAGGATTGAATAAAAATATATATGGTATGACTGAAGCCGAAAGAAAACAAATAATTGCTTTGGTACAGCGCGAAGTAGTTCCTGCCATTGGCTGTACGGAACCCATTGCTGTTGCCTTATGTGTGGCGAAAGCAACCGAAGCCTTGGGTGCAAAGCCGGAGAAAATAGATGTCTTGTTGAGTGCCAATATCCTGAAAAACGCAATGGGAGTGGGCATTCCCGGCACAGGTATGATTGGACTGCCCATAGCTATAGCCCTGGGAGCGCTGATAGGCAAGTCGGAGTATCAGTTGGAAGTGCTGAAAGACAGCAATCCTGCCGCCGTAGAAGAGGGAAAACGCTTTATCGGCGAAAAGCGCATCGATATATCGCTGAAGAAGAATATCGCGGAAAAGCTTTATATCGAGGTGTGCTGCAAATCCGGCGGGAATAAAGCCACTGCCATTATAGCCGGCGGCCATACCACCTTTATATATATAGCCCGTAACGGCGATGTCCTTTTAAACAAGCAAAGTGCGGGTTGCGGAGAAGAGGAGGCGCAAGTCGCAGGTCTGACCTTGCGGAAGGTATATGACTTTGCCATGAATGCCCCGCTGGACGAAATCCGTTTTATCCTTGAAACCGCCCGTTTGAATAAAGCCGCCGCCGAACGTTCTTTCGACGGGAACTACGGTCATGGACTGGGCAGAATGTTACGTGGCAATTATGAACACAAGATTTTGGGCGACAGCGTATTCTCCCATATCCTTTCTTACACGTCCGGTGCATGCGATGCCCGTATGGCAGGTGCTATGATACCGGTAATGAGTAATTCGGGCAGTGGGAATCAGGGTATTTCCGCTACATTGCCCGTGCTGGTCTATGCCGAGGAGAACGGCAAATCGGAAGAAGAGTTGATCCGTGCCCTCATGCTCAGCCATCTGACCGTGATTTATATCAAGCAAAGTCTGGGACGTCTGTCTGCCCTGTGCGGTTGCGTAGTAGCCGCCACCGGCTCCAGTTGCGGCATTACCTGGCTCATGGGCGGTACTTACGAACAAGTATCCTTTGCCGTTCAGAACATGATTGCCAACCTTACCGGAATGATTTGCGACGGTGCCAAACCCAGTTGCGCCTTGAAAGTAACTACCGGTGTCTCTACCGCCGTCCTCTCCGCCATCATGGCTATGGAAAACCGTTGCGTCACTTCCGTCGAAGGAATTATTGATGAAGATGTAGACCAAAGTATCCGAAACCTCACGAAGATAGGTTCCAAAGGAATGAACGAAACCGACAGAGTAGTCCTGGAAATAATGACAGGTAAATAGTGATTAGCGGTTAGCGATTAGTGATTAGTGATTAAGGGGGAGTGATTAGTGATTACTGGTTAGCGATTAATCGCAGCATTATGAATATGAGCCATTGATAAACCAAATCACCACCTCTTAATCACTAACCACTAATCGCTAACCCTTAATCACTAACCCTTAATCACTAACCGTTAACTACAGCATTCGCTGCTACAGTCTCCGCAGTTGCATCCGCCACCGCATCCACCGCTGCATCCGCCGCCGCTCATCATGCGTGCCATTTCCGACAGTTCGTCGTTGGTGGCAGGACGGTTTTCTGTGATTTCACCTACGAAGTTCAGGTCGCAGCCTGCCAGGGGGTGATTCATGTCCATTACTACTACATCGTCCTTTACTTCGACTACGCTTCCGTTGATACGTTGGCCTTCCGAGGTCATCAAGGGGATTACGGCGCCTTCTACTACGCGTTCGCTGTCGAACTTGCCTTCTATCTCGAAGATGTTTTTGGGGAGGTCGATGACATGCTCCTCGTCATACTCGCCGTAAGCCTCTTCGGCTTTGATTGTAAAGTCGAATTTATCGCCTTTGTTCAGGTCTTTCACCTGGTTTTCGAAAGATTCCAATGTGAGGCCCAGTCCCGATATGAATTGGAACGGGTGCTCTGCGGGAGCTTCTTCTGTGAACTCTTTTTCTCCGTTTTCGATTGTGTACAACTTATATGCTAAGGTGATGTACTTGTTTTCTACTGTTTCCATTAATTTGTTATTTCTTATTAGTAAATACTGCATTGTCTGTTTTGACAATGCGCAAAGATACGAATATTTTGCTTCGGGAGAGGAAGCGTCCCGGTAATTTTCAGATTATTAAGTGCTTTGTAAGTGTTTGGCATTACTTCTGCAAAGTATCCGAATCGTTTTATGGATAACCGTCAAGTGATAAAATAAGATTTTAAAGCGTGGTTTCCTTACGATTATTCATGTTTATATCTTTTTTTTCTTCAATTTGTTTGGAGATTATAAAAAAGCATTTACCTTTGCAGCATAAATAACGGATAAGAGAATAATAAAGATAATTTAGTTATGAACCTGCATACATCCATAAACCTGGCAGTCCTGCATATTATTCGCGTCGTGGTGGTGGCATCAAGAGCGTGAGAAAGGTTGTGTATGTATTTGTACGGTAAAGATATTTATAGTAAGCCTTTCTCATTACGGTGAGAAAGGCTTTTTTCATAAAAGGAGACAGATAAGATGAAACATCAGTTACGCAGTTCGTTCAGCACACAAGGCCGCCGTATGGCAGGTGCCCGCGCGTTGTGGACGGCCAACGGCATGAAGAAAGAACAGATGGGAAAGCCCATAATCGCGATAGTCAACTCTTTTACCCAGTTTGTGCCGGGACATGTGCATCTGCACGAGATAGGTCAGTTTGTAAAGGAAGAGGTAGAAAAGCAAGGCTGCTTTGCCGCCGAATTCAATACGATTGCCATTGACGACGGCATTGCGATGGGGCATGACGGTATGCTGTACTCGTTGCCCTCGCGCGACATCATAGCCGACAGCGTGGAATATATGGTAAATGCGCATAAGGCGGATGCCATGGTGTGCATCAGCAATTGCGACAAGATTACTCCGGGTATGCTTATGGCGGCGATGAGGCTGAACATCCCTACGGTGTTCGTCTCCGGCGGTCCTATGGAAGCCGGGGAGTGGAACGGACAGCATCTCGACTTGATTGATGCAATGATTAAGTCGGCCGACAACAGCGTGAGCGATGCGGAGGTTGCCAAGATTGAACAGCATGCCTGTCCCACCTGCGGATGCTGTTCGGGTATGTTTACCGCCAATTCCATGAACTGTCTGAACGAAGCTATCGGACTGGCTCTTCCGGGTAACGGTACGATTGTGGCTACCCACGCAAACCGCAAGCAACTGTTTAAGGACGCTGCCAGGCTGATTGTTGAAAACGCTTATAAGTATTATGAGGAAGGAGACGAAAGTGTGCTCCCCCGTAGCATTGCCACCCGCGAGGCGTTCCTGAATGCGATGACGCTGGATATTGCAATGGGCGGTTCTACCAATACGGTGCTTCACCTGCTGGCGGTGGCCCATGAAGCCGGAGCGGACTTCACGATGGGCGACATAGATATGCTGTCGCGCAAAACGCCCTGCCTGTGTAAAGTTGCTCCCAATACCCAAAAATATCATGTACAGGATGTAAACCGTGCCGGCGGCATCGTTGCCATTATGGGCGAACTTGCCAAAGGCGGATTGGTGGACACGGCCGTACGCCGCGTAGACGGAATGACACTGGCCGAGGAGATAGACAGGTATTGCATCACCGGCCCGAACGTCTGTGAGGAGGCGGTCAGGAAATATTCCAGTGCCGCTGCCGGAAAGTTTAATCTGGCACTCGGTTCGCAGGATACTTATTATAAGGAATTGGACACCGACCGTGCCGAAGGTTGTATCCGCGACCTGCAGCATGCTTACAGCAAGGACGGCGGACTGGCTGTACTGAAAGGAAATATAGCGCAGGACGGCTGCGTGGTAAAAACGGCGGGAGTGGATGAAAGCATCTGGAAGTTTACCGGTCCTGCCAAAGTATTCGACTCGCAGGAAGCTGCGTGCGACGGTATTCTGGGTGGAAAGGTTGTCAGCGGCGATGTCGTTGTCATCACTCACGAAGGTCCGAAAGGCGGTCCGGGCATGCAGGAAATGCTTTATCCCACTTCGTACATCAAATCCCGTCATTTGGGCAAGGAGTGTGCGCTGATTACCGACGGACGCTTCAGTGGCGGCACTTCCGGACTGAGCATCGGACATATCTCTCCCGAAGCTGCTGCCGGAGGCAATATCGGTAAGATTCAGGACGGTGACATCATCGAAATAGATATACCGAACCGATCCATCAATGTGAAACTGACGGATGAGGAACTGGCTGCCCGTCCCATGACGCCGGTAACCCGCGACCGCCAGGTGTCGAAAGCATTGAAAGCGTATGCAAGTATGGTAAGCTCGGCTGATAAAGGGGCTGTGAGACTGATAGAATAATTGGGAATTCCGTACCCGAAAAACAATAATAAATAGATATGGAAAACTTAATAACAGGCGCAGAAGCATTGATGCGCTCTCTGGAGCATCAGGGAGTAAAGACCATTTTCGGTTATCCGGGTGGCAGCATCATGCCGGTATTCGATGCCTTGTACGATCACCGGAAGAATTTGAATCACATCTTGGTTCGCCACGAACAGGGGGCTACTCATGCTGCACAAGGCTTTGCACGTGTGTCGGGCGAGGTCGGCGTATGTCTGGTTACCAGCGGTCCGGGCGCTACGAATACCATTACAGGTATTGCAGATGCCATGATAGACAGCACACCGGTTGTTGTCATTGCCGGACAGGTGGCTACGGGATTTCTCGGAACGGATGCCTTTCAGGAAGTGGATTTGGTAGGCATTACGCAGCCTATCACAAAGTGGAGTTACCAGATTCGCCGTGCGGAAGATGTGGCATGGGCGGTGGCCCGCGCTTTCTATATCGCACGGAGCGGACGTCCCGGTCCGGTGGTGCTGGATTTTGCCAAGAATGCCCAGGTGGATAAGACGGAATACACGCCTGTCGAAGTGGATTATGTACGCAGTTATCTGCCTGTGCCCGAAATGGAACCGGAAGCCATACAACAAGCCGCCGAACTGATAAATGCGGCGGAGCGTCCGTTGGTGTTGGTGGGGCAGGGCGTGGAACTCGGCAATGCGCAGAACGAATTGCGTGCTTTCATCGAAAAGGCGGATATGCCTGCGGGATGTACGCTGCTGGGGCTTTCCGCATTGCCTACGGCTCATCCTCTGAACAAAGGCATGCTGGGTATGCACGGCAATCTGGGACCAAATATCAATACCAATAAATGCGATGTGCTGATTGCAGTGGGTATGCGCTTTGACGACCGTGTTACGGGCAAGCTGGCTACGTATGCGTCGCAGGCAAAAATAATCCATTTCGACATCGACCCGGCGGAGATAGACAAGAACGTAAAGACGGATGTGGCCGTATTGGGCAACTGTAAGGAGACTCTTGCCGCAGTAACCGAATTGCTGAAACCTGCCGGACATAAAGAGTGGCTGGACAGCTTCCTGCCCTACGAGCAGATGGAAGAGGAGAAGGTTATCCGTCCCGAACTGCATCCGGCAGGAGATAAGTTGAGCATGGGCGAAGTGGTGCGTGCCGTCAGCGAGGCTACGGACAATGAGGCTGTTTTGGTGACGGATGTAGGTCAGAACCAGATGATGTCCGCCCGTTACTTTAAGTATAGCAAGGAACGCAGCATCGTCACTTCCGGCGGCTTGGGCACAATGGGATTCGGTCTTCCTGCCGCTATCGGCGCTACTTTCGGTCGCCCCGACCGCACGGTTTGCGTCTTTATGGGTGACGGCGGTTTGCAGATGAACCTGCAGGAGCTGGGTACGGTAATGGAACAGAAAGCGCCCGTCAAGATGATTTTGCTGAACAATAACTTCCTCGGTAATGTTCGTCAATGGCAGGCCATGTTCTTCAACCGCCGCTATTCGTTCACTCCGATGATGAATCCCGACTATATGAAGATTGCTTCCGCCTACGAAATTCCGGCACGTCGGGTATTTACCCGCGAGGAATTGGCGAAAGCCATCGGTGAGATGATTGCAACAGACGGTCCGTTCCTGCTGGAAGCTTGCGTAGAGGAGGAAGGAAATGTGATGCCGATGACACCGCCGGGCGGTTCGGTGAACCAGATGTTGCTGGAATGTTAGAGAATTATGAATTATAATTAAACCAACGTGGACAAGACATTATATACAATCATCGTTCATTCGGAAAACTTTGCAGGTTTGCTGAATCAGGTAACGGCTGTATTTACCCGCCGGCAAATCAATATCGAGAGTTTGAACGTTTCGGCATCCTCTATCAAGGGGGTACATAAATATACCATTACAGCCTGGACGGATAAGGATACTATCGAGAAGGTGACGAAGCAAATCACCAAAAAAATAGATGTGCTGCAGGCGCACTATTTCACGGACGATGAAATCTACCAGCATGAGATTGCGCTGTATAAGATAACGACCCCCATACTGGAAGAGAAACCGGAAGTGTCCAAAATCATCCGTAAATACAACGCGCGCATCGTGGAGGTGAATTCCGTGTTCTCCATTGTAGAAAAGAACGGCATGAGCGAGGAGATAACCAACCTCTATGAAGAGCTGAGTGCTTTGGAGTGCGTACTCCAATTTGTACGTTCCGGCCGCGTGGCCATCACGACAAGCTGTTTTGAACGCGTAAACGAATATCTGGCGGACCGTGAAGCAAAATACCGCCGGAGTAAAGAACAAGAAGGACTATGAGCGAGAATAATAAGATAGGAACTTATAAGTTTGTAGCCGAACCGTTCCATGTGGACTTTACCGGCCGCCTGACAATGGGTGTGCTTGGCAACCATCTGCTGAACTGTGCAGGGTTTCATGCCACGGAACGCGGTTTCGGTATTGCTACCTTGAATGAGGACAATTATACGTGGGTGCTTTCCCGCCTGGCTGTCGAGTTGGATGAAATGCCGTATCAATACGAGGATTTTTCTATCCGGACGTGGGTGGAAAACGTGTACCGTCTCTTCACCGACCGTAACTTTGCCATTATCGACAAAGACGGAAAGAAGATAGGGTATGCCCGTTCCGTATGGGCGATGATTAGCCTTAATACCCGTAAACCCGCCGACCTGCTGGCTTTGCATGGCGGCAGTATCGTGGATTATGTGTGCGACGAGCCTTGCCCCATCGAGAAGCCCTCGCGTATAAAAGTGACTTCTACGGAACCGACTTCTTCTCTGAATGCCAAATATAGCGATATTGATATTAACGGACATGTGAACAGCATTCGCTATATCGAGCATATTCTTGATTTGTTTCCGATAGAGTTGTATAAGGAGAGCCGCATCCGCCGTTTCGAAATGGCATATGTGGCGGAGAGTTATTACGGTGACGAGCTTACCTTTTATAAGGACTATGTAGGAAACGGTACGTATGATATAGAAGTAAGAAAGAATGGCGGCGAAGCGGTTTGCCGTTCTAAAGTGATATTTGTAGAGAAATAATTTATTAATCAATCGGTTGGCATAAGCCACAAATAAAAATTAAAACTAAAAAATGGCACAATTGAATTTTGGCGGTGTTATTGAAAATGTAATGACCCGCGAAGAGTTTCCTTTGGAAAAAGCACGTGAGATTTTAAAGGATGAGACAATCGCAGTTATCGGTTACGGTGTACAGGGTCCCGGTCAGGCTTGCAACCTGCGCGACAATGGCTTCAACGTTATCGTAGGCCAGCGTCAGGGTAAGACTTATGAGAAAGCGGTTGCAGACGGATGGGTTCCGGGCGAGACGTTGTTCAGCATCGAGGATGCTTGCCAGAAAGGTACTATCGTTATGTGTCTGTTGTCGGATGCGGCTGTAATGTCCGTATGGCCTACTATCAAGCCGTTCTTGACTCCCGGAAAGGCTCTTTACTTCTCTCACGGTTTCGCTATTACCTGGAGCGACCGTACGGGTGTGGTTCCTCCCACGGATATTGATGTTATTATGGTTGCCCCCAAAGGTTCGGGTACGTCACTGCGTACAATGTTCCTCGAAGGCCGTGGCTTGAACTCTTCTTACGCTATTTATCAGGATGCTACGGGCAAGGCTTTGGACAGAACGCTTGCGTTGGGTATCGGCATCGGTTCCGGTTATCTGTTTGAAACTACTTTCATCCGTGAAGCAACTTCCGACCTGACCGGTGAACGCGGTTCTTTGATGGGTGCTATCCAGGGATTGCTGTTGGCTCAGTACGAGGTGTTGCGTGAAAACGGCCATACTCCGTCGGAAGCGTTCAATGAAACGGTTGAAGAGCTGACCCAGTCATTGATGCCGTTGTTTGCAAAGAACGGTATGGACTGGATGTATGCCAACTGTTCCACTACTGCCCAACGCGGTGCACTCGACTGGATGGGCCCGTTCCACGATGCTATCAAGCCGGTTGTACAGAAACTGTATCAGAGCGTGAAGTCCGGTAATGAAGCCCAGATTTCCATCGACAGCAATTCCAAACCCGACTATCGTGAGAAACTGAACGAAGAGCTGAAAGCATTGCGTGAAAGCGAAATGTGGCAGACAGCCGTAACGGTTCGCAAACTCCGTCCGGAAAACAACTGATTCCCGGTGTAAATCGGAGAATGACAAAAGGGGGTGTGTCAAAATACGCTTGATGATTCCGTATCTGAAAAGAAACAAATGGCAAGCGGATTTTAGTTTTGACATACCCTCTTTTCCATTACTTATCATTAATTGTCCTTACATATTCAAGCAGTTTCTTGTAGAAAGCATGGTGGCTTAGGGTAGCCGCTTCTCCCAGGATAACCAATTTCATGCGTGCCCTGGTTATCGCTACATTCATTCTGCGTAAGTCGTTCAGAAAGCCGATTTGCCCTTCTTCATTGGCACGTACCAGACTGATAAAGATTACATCACGTTCCTGTCCCTGAAATCCGTCGACGGTATTGACTGTTATCAGACTGCGGTAGGGACGTAGCGAAGCGCTGCCTTTTATTTTTCCCCGCAAGTATTGCACTTGTGCCTTGTAAGGTGAGATGAGTCCGAAGTCGATACGTTCTTCGAGAATCCGGTTTCCGCCTATCCGTTGAATGTACGCTTCCAGCTCTTTCAGCAATAAGCCTGCTTCTTCTTTGTTGATACGCCCGAAGGTTTCTCCGACAAACTCTTCCTTGAAATCCATGCCGGAAGTGTCGAGCCATGTAACGGGAGTATCCCAATCCAATATTCCCCGGTGACGTATTTCGGGAGCAGCTTCCAGCTCTCCGCCGTAAAACCAATCCGATGAGAAGCGCATGATGTCTTCGTGCATGCGATATTGTACTTTCAATAAAGATACGGCAGACGGCTTGCCGGCTACGACTTTTTCCATTAAAGTCCGTTCCAGCCCGCCACGTGCGGCTTCGTAACATTTGATGGTAGGCGGAAGCTGGCAATGGTCTCCTGCCAATACTACACGGTCTGCTTTACGGATGGCTATCCAGCAGGCGGCTTCCAGGGCTTGGGCGGCTTCGTCGATAAACAGTGTGCCGAAACGGCGTCCGTTTAAAAGGCGGTGATTGCTGCTTACAAGTGTGGAGGCTATGACGTGGGCGCTGTCGAACAACTCACTGTTGATTTGTATTTCCAATGTGGTGGCACGGTCACGCAGACGGCTCATACGGTTGCGTATCCCTTCGCGTTCATCGTAACTGCCGCGGCGGGATTTACCGCCCAGTAGCCTCAGTTCTTTACGGATACTCCATAATTCGGGATAAAGCGGATGATTTTCGAAACGGCGTTCATAAGTGAAAGAGAGCATTTTGTCGTTGACGCGTGTGGGGTTGCCGATTCGTAGCACATTCACGCCTCTGTCCACTAGCTTTTCGGAAATCCAGTCGACAGCCATATTGCTTTGGGCGCATACCAATACTTGGGGTTCGCGGTGCAGGGTTTCGTAGATGGCTTCTACAAGCGTGGTGGTTTTGCCTGTTCCCGGAGGACCGTGTACAATGGCTACATCGCGGGCGCATAGCACTTTATTGACGGCGCTCTCCTGAGTGGAGTTCAACCAGGGGAAGCGTACCGGATAAAGCTCACGGAAACCGGTTTTGACCGTACCCAACAGGATATCCCGCAATTCGGCAAGCCGGTTGCCTTTTGCACGCAGGACATCTTCCAGTGCCTCGAACATCGTGCGGTAAGAAGTTTCGTCGAAATAAAGCTGGACTCCGAGATTATCTGCGGATTGTATATCCATAATAGCCCCGGCACCGGGCATAATCACTACCATGCGTGCTTCGTCAGCATAACTGACGGTGGCTGTAAAATTGAAGTAAGTGATTTTACCGTCGGCAGATTGACGGAAGAAACAGACGGGGCGTCCGAACTCAAAGTTATGTTCTATATCGAGGTTCCCGGTATGTGTAATTTCTATTACTAATTGATTCAACGAGTTATAGTAACTTCGACCCGGTGAGGCAGGATACCAGCAAACTCCCCGCTTGACTTTTCGGGCGACGCCCATGTTCTCTGTTTGTCGCTTGAATTCTTCTTTTTCGTATTCGTATTCCATACGCAACAGAAGCTGTTGCCGCTGGAGATGTATAATAGGACTGTTTGTATCTTGTTCTTTCATACCTGCAAAGGTAATAAATCTCAGCCTTTAGGGGAAGAAATGCTTTATTTTGTTAAACTTTTCCTTATTATGATTTGTTTATTGTATTAATTTGTAATATTTACAATATTGAATTTTTTAAAAAAGAGTGGTTATGGTATATGATTTAGCAATGCTTAAAGCGTTTTATACACTTTATGAGGGGAAAATAGAACGCATTCGGACGATATTGCAACGTCCGTTGACTTTAGCGGAAAAAATCTTGTATGCTCATTTGTACGATGAGAAGAATGTGAAAGACTATAAACGCGGCGAAGACTATGTGAACTTTCGGCCCGACCGTGTGGCTATGCAGGATGCAACAGCACAGATGGCATTATTACAGTTTATGAATGCAGGACGTGATGAGGTGGCTGTTCCTTCGACCGTACATTGCGACCATCTGATTCAGGCTTATAAAGGAGCGAAAGAAGATATTGCCACTGCAACCAAGACGAATGAGGAGGTGTATAATTTTCTTCGGGATGTTTCTTCCCGTTACGGCATCGGTTTCTGGCAACCTGGGGCAGGTATCATCCATCAGGTGGTGTTGGAAAACTATGCTTTTCCCGGCGGCATGATGGTAGGTACCGATTCTCATACCCCGAATGCCGGCGGTTTGGGAATGGTGGCTATCGGTGTCGGCGGTGCTGATGCGGTGGATGTGATGACAGGTATGGAATGGGAGTTGAAGATGCCCCGCTTGATTGGCGTGCGCCTCACTGGAAAATTAAACGGATGGGCTGCTCCTAAAGACGTTATCTTGAAACTGGCAGGAATTTTGACTGTAAAAGGCGGAACAAATGCCATTATCGAATATTTCGGTTCGGGTACTGCTTCACTTTCAGCTACCGGAAAGGCTACGATTTGCAACATGGGTGCGGAAGTGGGAGCTACGACTTCTCTTTTCCCTTATGATGAGCGTATGGCTGCCTATCTGAAAGCTACCGGACGTGCGGAAGTGGCAGATATGGCTACTGCCGTTGCCGAAGGACTTCGTGCCGATGATGAAGTAGTTGCCAATCCGGAGAAATACTATGACCGTATTATCGACATAGACCTTTTCACATTGGAGCCTTATATCAACGGACCGTTTACTCCGGATGCCGCCACGCCTGTTTCGGAGTTTGCCGAGAAGGTTTTGAAGAACGGCTATCCCCGTAAGATGGAGGTAGGGCTTATCGGTTCCTGTACCAATTCATCCTACCAGGATTTGAGCCGTGCGGTGTCTTTGGCGCATCAGGTAACAGAGAAGCGGTTGCGTGCGGCTGCTCCGCTGATTGTCAATCCGGGTTCGGAACGCATACGTGCAACCGCAGAGCGTGACGGTATGATTGACGCTTTTGAAAAAATAGGCGCTACAATTATGGCAAATGCCTGCGGCCCTTGTATCGGACAATGGAAGCGTGTGACCGATGATCCTACTCGTAAGAATTCTATTGTAACTTCTTTCAACCGGAACTTTGCCAAGCGTGCGGATGGAAATCCGAATACGTATGCCTTTGTTGCCTCTCCCGAACTGACAATGGCATTGACCATTGCCGGAGATTTGTGTTTCAATCCGCTGAAAGATACATTGCTCAATGCCGATGGCGAACAGGTTAAACTCTCCGAACCGATAGGCGAAGAGCTGCCGCCGGAAGGATTTACGGCAGGGAGCGAGGGATATATCGCGCCTTCCCATGCAAAGACGGATATTGCGGTGGCTCCCCAGTCGCAACGCCTGCAACTGCTTGCTCCTTTCCCGGCTTGGGACGGAGAGGATTTGCTGAATATGCCTTTGCTGATTAAAACGCAGGGTAAGTGTACCACCGATCATATCTCGATGGCAGGTCCGTGGCTTCGTTTCCGCGGGCATTTGGAGAATATTTCGGACAATATGCTGATGGGGGCTGTCAATGCCTTTAACGGAGAAACGAATAAAGTGTGGAACCGTTCTACAAATACGTACGGAACGGTGTCCGGTACAGCCAAACTGTATAAGTCCGAAGGGATTCCTTCCATTGTCGTTGCCGAAGAAAACTATGGCGAGGGTTCCAGCCGTGAACATGCCGCTATGGAACCGCGTTTCCTGAATGTACGTGTCATACTGGCAAAGAGCTTTGCACGTATCCACGAGACGAATTTGAAGAAACAGGGCATGCTGGCGCTGACCTTCACCGATAAGGCGGATTATGATAAAATTCGGGAGCACGACTTGCTTTCCGTTGTCGGCTTGAAAGACTTTGCTCCGGGACGTAACCTGAAAGTGGTGCTTCATCACGAGGACGGCAGCAAGGAAAGCTTCGAAGTACAACATACGTATAATGAACAGCAGATAGGCTGGTTCCGTGCCGGCTCTGCATTAAATGCACGATAGAATATGGAAAAGATTACTGTACCTTTTATTACAGGTGACGGAGTAGGGGCAGAGGTCACTCCGTCCATGCAGGCTGTGGTGGATGCAGCCTTGAAGAAAGCCTATGGAGACAGCCGGAGTATCGGATGGAAAGAAGTGCTGGCCGGTGAGCGGGCATTTAATGAAACGGGTTCCTGGTTGCCGGAAGAAACGATGGAAGCATTCCGCACTTATAAGGTAGGTATTAAGGGGCCGTTGACTACACCGGTCGGTGGCGGTATCCGTTCGCTGAACGTGGCGTTGCGCCAGACACTCGATTTGTATGTGTGCCTGCGTCCCGTGCGTTGGTATAAAGGCGTAGTTTCGCCGGTGAAAGAACCGCAGAAGGTAAACATGTGCGTATTCCGTGAGAATACGGAAGATATCTACGCCGGCATCGAATGGGAAGCCGGAACACCGGAAGCCGAAAAGTTCTATCGCTTCCTGCATGATGAGATGGGCGTGACCAAGGTGCGTTTTCCCGAAACTTCATCTTTTGGCGTGAAACCTGTGTCTAAAGAGGGAACGGAGCGGCTGGTGCGTGCGGCTTGCCGTTATGCGCTCGAAAACGGTCTGCCCTCTGTAACGCTGGTACACAAAGGCAATATCATGAAGTTTACCGAAGGCGGCTTCAAGAAATGGGGCTATGAGCTGGCGGAGCGTGAGTTTGGAAAAGATATAGCGGAGGGACGTCTTGTTGTCAAGGATTGCATTGCCGATGCCTTTTTGCAGAATACCTTGCTTGTTCCCGAAGAATACTCGGTCATTGCCACTCTGAACTTGAACGGTGATTATATTTCCGACCAGTTGGCTGCTATGGTGGGCGGCATCGGTATCGCTCCGGGAGCCAACATCAATTACAGGACGGGACATGCCATTTTTGAGGCCACTCATGGCACGGCTCCCAATATTGCCGGAAAAGACATTGTGAATCCGTGTTCCATGATTCTTTCGGCGGTGATGATGCTCGAACACCTGGGTTGGAAAGAGGCTGCCTTGCTGATAGAGGAAGCACTGGAGAAGAGTTTCACAGAAGGTCGTGCTACAGTCGATTTGGCCCGCTTCATGCAGGGTGGTGTCCCATTGTCTACATCGGCTTTTACACGGGAAATCGTGAACAGGATAGAAACTTCCGTAAATAATTCCCCCATAAACCAGAAAAAATAAAAATATTATGAAGAAAGAATATTTGATTTACAAACTTTCCGAAGACCTGAAAGAAGCGACCCGGATTGAGAACGAACTGTTCAAGAAGTTTGATGTGAAGCGCGGATTGCGTAATGAAGACGGTACAGGTGTGCTGGTTGGGCTCACCAAGATTGGCAACGTAGTGGGGTACGAGCGCATTCCGGGCGGAGGTCTGAAGCCTATTCCGGGCAAATTGTTCTACCGTGGCTACGATCTTGAGGATTTGGCACATGCCATTCTCAAGGAGAAACGTTTCGGCTTTGAAGAAGTGGCGTATCTGCTGCTTTCAGGCCGTTTGCCCGATAGGGAGGAACTGGCTTCTTTCCGTGAGCTGATTAACGATAATATGCCGTTGGAGCAGAAAACGAAGATGAACATCATCGAGCTTGAAGGGAATAATATAATGAATATCCTGGCGCGAAGCGTGCTCGAGATGTACCGCTTTGACCCGAAGGCCGATGATACGTCGCGCGATAATCTGATGCGCCAGAGCATAGACCTTATTTCGAAGTTCCCCACCATCATAGCCTATGCTTTCAATATGCTTCGCCATGCCACTCACGGCCGTTCGTTGCATATCCGGCATCCGCAGGAGAATCTTTCTCTCGCGGAGAATTTCCTGTATATGCTGAAAAAGGATTATACGGAACTGGATGCCCGTACCCTTGACCTGTTGCTGGTGTTGCAGGCGGAGCACGGCGGCGGTAACAACTCTACGTTCACCGTACGCGTAACGTCCTCTACCGGAACTGATACCTATTCTGCCATCGCTGCGGGCATCGGTTCCCTGAAAGGCCCGCTTCACGGTGGCGCCAATATCCAGGTTACCGACATGTTCCACCATTTGCAGGAGAATATCCGGGATTGGACGAATGTAGACGAGATTGACACTTATTTCACCCGTATGCTGAACAAGGAGGTATATAACAAGACGGGATTGATATACGGTATCGGACATGCCGTCTATACCATTTCAGACCCTCGTGCCATACTTTTAAAGGAACTTGCCCGCGACCTTGCCTGCGAGAAAGGGAAAGAGCGTGAGTTTGCTTTCCTTGAATTGCTGGAAGAACGAGCCATCGAAGTTTTCGGCCGTGTGAAGAACAACGGTAAGACGGTTTCGAGCAATGTGGATTTTTACTCCGGTTTCGTATATGAAATGATCGGGTTGCCGCAGGAAATATTTACTCCGCTGTTTGCCATGGCGCGTATCGTGGGCTGGTGTGCACATCGTAATGAAGAGTTGAACTTCGAAGGTAAGCGCATTATTCGTCCGGCATATAAGAATGTATTGGAAGAAGTAGCATACATTCCTATTAAGAAGCGGTAGATCCGTTTCAAAGCACAGACCTCGGATTGCCGGGTCGTATAAGGTATCGTTGTTGCGGTTGGAAAGCCGGACAGCGATACCTTATTCATTTTCCCGTGGCGGAACGGATAAACATCCACGCTCTTTGCGTTATCCGTTTCTGTATGTTTTTGATAATTGCTGCGGGAAAACGATTTGATTGTTACAGGTTTTCCCTATATTTGTCACACTTAAATAAAAGAACATGAGCGAAGAAGGGTTTCATCTGTTTTTGGGAGTGATGTGCGTCATTGCGCTTTTTGTATTCATCGCTCTTTATTTCGTCAAAGCCGGATATGGGATGTTCCGTACTGCATCGTGGGGATATTCCATTAGTAACAAGGTGGCGTGGGTATTGATGGAAGCGCCGGTCTTTATCGTTATGTTTTGGTTGTGGGGCAGGAGTGGGGCAGGCTTTGCCGTGCCGGTATATCTTTTCTTCCTGCTGTTCCAGCTACACTATTTCCAAAGATCGTTCATTTTTCCTTTTCTGCTGAAAGGAAAAAGCCGGATGCCGGTAACTATTATGATGATGGGCATTGTATTTAATGTGCTGAACGGAATGATGCAGGCTGGCGGTCTGTTTTACTTTGCTTCCGAAGGGATGTATTCCGGTGGTTGGGCTTATTTGCTGAAGACTCATGCGTGGTCGGGGCTTCTGTTGTTTTTTGCCGGTATGCTTATCAATCTTCATTCCGACCATGTGATTCGCCATTTGCGTAAGCCGGGCGACACGAATCATTACCTTCCTGAGAAAGGTCTTTATCGCTATGTCACTTCTGCCAACTATTTCGGTGAATTGGTAGAATGGACCGGTTTTGCCATACTTACTGCTTCGCCTGCCGCATGGGTGTTTGTGTGGTGGACTTTTGCCAATCTCGTTCCCCGTGCCAATGCCATTTACGGCCGTTACCGGAAAGAATTCGGTGATGAGGCAGTAGGAAAACGCAAGCGTATCATACCTTATATCTATTGAAAGGACAAACCATAAATCATAAATCAGGAAACTATCACATGGAATCAAAATTATTCACTCCGGTTACTTTCGGACCGCTGACATTGCGCAACCGTACCATCCGTTCGGCTGCTTTTGAAAGCATGTGTCCCGGAAATGCTCCTTCGGACATGTTGCTCGATTATCACCGTTCGGTTGCGGCAGGAGGCATCGGTATGACTACTGTGGCTTATGCGGCCGTTACTCAGAGCGGGCTTTCTTTTGACCGCCAGTTGTGGATGCGCCCTGAAATAATTCCGGGGCTTCGCAAGCTGACCGATGCGATACATGCGGAAGGTGCCGCCGCCGGAATCCAGTTGGGGCATTGCGGAAACATGTCCCATAAGAGTATTTGCGGGTGTATCCCGGTCGGTGCCAGCAGCGGTTTCAACCTGTATTCACCTACTTTTGTGCGTGGTTTGCGTGCCGGTGAACTGCCGGAGATGGCACGTGCTTACGGAAAGGCGGTGAATCTGGCCCGTGAGGCGGGATTTGATGCAGTGGAAATTCATGCCGGACATGGCTACCTTATCAGCCAGTTCCTTTCGCCTTCGACCAATCATCGCAAAGATGAATTTGGCGGTTCTCTGGAAAACCGCATGCGCTTTATGGATATGGTGATGGATGAAGTGATGAAGGCTGCCGGCAGCGATATGGCAGTGCTTGTGAAGATGAACATGCGTGACGGTTTCCGGGGCGGCATGGAGATAGATGAGACGATGCAAGTGGCCAAGCGTCTTGAATGCTCGGGTGCACATGGATTGGTATTGAGCGGCGGTTTTGTAAGTAAAGCGCCTATGTATGTGATGCGTGGGGAAATGCCGATTCGCAGCATGACACATTATATGACATGCTGGTGGCTGAAGTATGGAGTACGCATGGCGGGCAGGTGGATGATACCGTCTGTGCCGTTCAAAGAAGCCTATTTCCTGGAAGATGCCCTGAAGTTCCGTGCAGAGCTGAAGATGCCGTTGATATATGTAGGCGGACTGGTGTCGCGTGCCAAGATAGATGAGGTGCTGGACAATGGTTTTGAGGCTGTACAGATGGCACGCGCCCTGCTCAACGAACCGGGCTTTGTGAACCGTATGCGCAAGGAGGAGAATGCCCGTTGCAGCTGTAGGCATAGTAATTACTGCATAGCCCGGATGTATTCCATAGAAATGGCTTGTCATCAGCATTTGCAGGAAGAACTGCCTGTCTGCTTGAAAAAGGAGATAGAGAAAATAGAAGCGAAGGGGTGATTGAATTTTTCTTATTATTGGCAATTTATACTTGGTAAACATGAAACTTGCTATCATAACCGGTGCAGACGGTGGTATGGGAACGGAAATAACCCGTGCTGTGGCTACGGCCGGATATAAAATGATCATGGCCTGTTACCGTCCGGAAAAAGCGGAAAGGGTAAGGGATATGCTGGTGCATGACACCGGTAACCCATATATTGAGGTATTGGGCATTGACTTAGCTTCGCTTGCATCTGTGGCGACTTTTGCCGAGAGAATGTTGCAAAGGGGTGATACCGTCAGTCTGCTGATGAATAATGCCGGAACAATGGAAACAGGGCGTCACATCACTGAGGATGGTTTGGAACGTACGGTGAGTGTTAATTATGTTGCTCCTTATTTGCTGACACGTAAACTTATTCCTCTGATGGAAAAGGGGAGCCGTATCGTCAATATGGTGTCTTGTACTTATGCCATAGGACGTCTTGACTTTCCGGATTTCTTCCATCTTGGAAAGAGAGGAGGTTTCTGGCGCATTCCTGTTTATAGCAATACGAAACTGGCTCTGACCTTGTTTACCGTTAATTTGGCGAATCGGGTCAAGGAAAAAGGGATTGTGGTGAATGCGGCCGATCCGGGTATCGTGTCTACCGATATAATAACGATGCACATGTGGTTCGACCCGCTGACAGATATCTTATTCCGGCCTTTTATCCGCACTCCCCGGCAAGGGGCTGCAACAGCTGTTCATCTGCTGCTGGATGAGGATGCCGGAAAACGTACGGGAACTTTAAATGCGAGTTGCCGTCCCAAGCATCTTTCCGGGAAGTATACCCGCCATGTGCAGATGCAGGAGTTGTGGAACAGGACGGAGAAGATTGTGGAGAAGTGGTTATAAATCCTCAAAAACGGATAGAACACTTTTTGAGGAAAATTTAAAGAGTCTCTTTCATTATGATAATTTTTCAGGCACGGAATACACGAATTTCACAGCTCTTATAAACCGGAACCGTAAAGTCCATGCACTCCGTGCCTGAAAGAAAATGTTAAAACCACTTTGGCCCTCTTGGGTTTATCCTATCGGGGCTTTATTAAATGGAAAGCTCCCTCAGTACATTAACCAGGTCTTTCTTGATCGGCTTGTCGTTTTTGATGGCTTTCGTGAAAGGTACATAAACCACTTCATCGTGTTCTATGCCTATCATCACATTACGTTGTCCTTCCATGATGGCGTCGATTGCGGCAGCACCCAATCGGCTGGCAAGGATACGGTCGTGTGCCGTAGGACTGCCGCCACGCTGCAAGTGTCCGAGGATTGTGACGCGTACGTCGTATTGGGGATATTCGTTTTTCACACGTTCCGCATAGTGCATTGCACCACCGGTCAGTTCACTTTCGGCAACGAGCACGATGCTGCTGTTCTTAGACTTCCGAAAACCGTTCTTGATGAACTCTTCCAATTGGTCCACTTCCGTACTGAATTCCGGTATGATGGCAGCCTCGGCTCCGGATGCGATAGCGCCGTTCAAGGCAAGGAAACCGGCATCGCGTCCCATAACCTCGACGAAGAAAAGACGTTCGTGAGAAGTTGCGGTGTCACGGATTTTGTCTACGGCATCCAAAATCGTATTCAGGGCGGTGTCGTAACCGATTGTGGTGTCCGTTCCGTACAGGTCGTTGTCGATGGTTCCCGGCAGACCGATACAGGGCACATCAAATTCCTGCGCAAAGATGCGTGCACCGGACAGAGAGCCGTCGCCACCGATAACCACCAGGGCATCGATACCCTCTTTCTTCATGTTATCGTATGCTATCTGCCGTCCTTCGGGCGTGGTAAACTCTTTACAGCGCGCTGTTTTCAGGATAGTACCGCCCAATTGGATGATGTTACTTACATTCTGGCTCTTGAATTCTTTGATTTCACCGGTTACCAAACCTTTGTAACCTCTATATATGCCTTTAACCTGAAGTCCGTTGTAGATAGCCGCACGTGTTACCGCACGGATAGCCGCATTCATTCCCGGAGCGTCGCCGCCCGATGTTAAAATACCGATACACTTAATTGTTCCCATAACAATCTCTTTATTTAGTGTTAATAATTACCTTAAAAAAATCTGCTCGCAAAGATAACAAAAGCTTTTTAAATTCGTGATTTTATTGCCTTGGATATTTCTTCCATCAGCCATTTGGGAGTGGAAGTGGCTCCACAAATACCAATGGACTCTGTGCCAATGAGTAACCGGTTGTCTATCTCTTCCGCACTGTCGATAAGGTGCGAGTTGGGATTTACCTTCTTGCATTCGTTGAACAGGATTTTTCCATTGGAACTTTTCTTGCCGCTGACGAAGAATACCAAATCGTGCGAAGCTGCGAACTTCCGGATGTTGGGAATACGGTTGGCTACTTGCCGGCATATGGTGTCGTAATATTCGAAAGTGACATCGGAGGATATATGTTCCTTTATGTATTCCACAATTTTTTGAAATTCATCCAGCGACTTGGTAGTTTGCGAATAAAGGCGTATGCTCTTGCTGAAATCAAGTGACTTGGCTTCTTCCAGCTTTTCTATAACAATTGCTTTTCCTGTGGTTTGCCCCACCAGCCCCAGGACTTCTGCATGTCCGTTCTTTCCGTATATGACGATTTGTTTGTCCTCATTGTCTTCCTGGATATACTCCTGCTTGATTTTCTTTTGTAAGCGGAGAACCACCGGACAAGTGGCGTCGATTATTTCAATATTGTTGCGCCTGGCGGTTATATAGGTTTCGGGTGGTTCGCCGTGTGCCCGCAATAAAACTTTGGCATTATGCAGGCGGTTGAACTCCTCGTGGTTGATGGTGATAAGCCCCATTGCTTTCAAACGCTCCACTTCACGGCTGTTGTGCACAATGTCTCCTAAACAGTATAATGTTCCGCTTTTGGATAACTCTTCTTCTGCTTTATTGATTGCGGTAACTACCCCGAAGCAGAAGCCGGAACCTTCATCTATTTCCACTTTTGCCATATTGCAGTTTTTTGCGTTATGATTTACACACTTTTTCGAACTGTTCTGCCAGCCATTCCTTTTGTTGGGAAATGGTCATGTGGCTGTTGTCGAGCAGCAGTGCGTCGTCGGCTTTGCGGAGCGGACTCACTTCCCTGTTCTGGTCTATATAATCCCTCTGCTTCACATTCTCCAGGATTTCGTCGAAACCGGCTTCCTCTCCTTTGGCTTTCAGTTCATCGTATCTGCGCTGTGCACGGATTTCGGGAGAGGCAGTTACGAATATCTTAAGTTCGGCATCAGGAAATACGGTAGTGCCGATGTCGCGACCGTCCATGACAATGCCTTTGGCTTTGCCCATTTCCTGTTGCTGGGCCACCATTGCTTCGCGCACAAAGTCGAGGGCGGCAATGGGACTGACGCGGGAGGATACTTCCATTGTGCGGATTTTCTTTTCCACATTGATGTCGTTCAGGTAGGTGTCGGGACGTCCCGTTTCCGGGTTTAGCTGAAAGGATATGCGGATGTTGTTGATCTGCTTTTTTAGTTTTTCCGTATCGATGCCCTCGGCTGTGAAGATACCGTTCTCCATACTATATAAAGTGACGGCACGGTACATGGCTCCGCTGTCGATATAGATATAGCCGATTTCACGGGCGAGGTCCTTGGCCATTGTGCTTTTTCCGCACGAAGAGAAGCCGTCGATTGCGATTGTTATCTTTTTCATATGAAATGATTTTATACCATAATTTATATAGGAATCTCTCTCTCGGTAGATTTTTTTGAACGTTTCATTTAAAATTCTTGCCAAAGATACGGTATTTTTAAAATATCTCGTTACTTTTGCGCTACAAAAGCTGACGAAGGCTTTTGAAGAATTAAAAAAATAAAAATGCCTTGCTTATTGTGTAAAAAAACACAGCCGGGCAAGAACAATCGTGGGAAAAGTGCTATATTTGCCCAAAATGAGAAACACTAATAATTATAGTATAAATTATGGAAATTAAAAAGACACCTAAGGCAGACTTGGAGAACAAAAAGTCAACTTGGCTGCTTGTCGGTTACGTGATTGTGCTCGCGTTTATGTTCGTTGCATTCGAATGGACAAAACGTGATATCAAGATTGATACGAGCCAGGCAATTACCGACCTTGTATTTGAAGAGGAAATCATTCCGATTACGGAACAACCCGAGCAGGTGGCTCCACCGCCCCCCGAAGCTCCTTCGATTGCAGAAACCCTGACAATCGTGGATGACGACGCAGATGTGGAGGAAACCACTATAGCTACATCTGAAGAAACCAATCAGGCTGTGGAAATCAAATATGTTCCCGTAGCTGTTGAAGAGGAAGAACCGGAAGAACAAACTATCTTCGAGGTAGTAGAACAGATGCCGGAATTCCCTAACGGTGGTATGGCTGGTTTGATGCAGTATTTGAGCAAGAACATCAAATATCCTACTATCGCTCAGGAAAACGGAACTCAAGGTCGTGTAACCGTACAGTTCGTTGTTAACAGAGACGGTAGTATCGTAGATGCTAAAGTGCTTAGAGGTGTTGACCCGTATTTGGATAAAGAGGCAATCCGTGTGATCAGCTCCATGCCGAAATGGAAACCGGGTATGCAGCGTGGTAAAGCGGTACGTGTTAAATACACAGTGCCTGTGATGTTCCGCTTGCAGTAATTTCGTTTTTTTAGTTAATATATTTAAATATTGCGTAAAGAGGTTGCTTTTAGGCAGCCTCTTTTCATTCTCTGCCATTCCTAATTTGAAATACTTATGTTTACAGCTTCCGAACTTCTCGATAAAATAAATTCCCATATTGCGGATTTGCAGTTTGAACGTACTCCGAAAGGGTTGTACGACCCGGTTGCCTATGTTTTGTCCATGGGTGGAAAAAGAATCCGCCCCGTGCTGATGCTGATGGCTTATAATCTTTATAAGGAAGATGTCAGACCAGTATTCTCACTGGCAACAGGCATCGAGGTCTATCATAATTATACATTGCTGCATGACGACCTGATGGACCGTGCCGATAAACGCCGCGGAAAAGAAACGGTGCATAAGGTATGGAATGATAATACGGCCATCCTTTCGGGTGACGCAATGCTGGTGCTGGCTTATCAGTTTATGGCGCAATGTCCGGCCGAACACTTGAAGGCTGTGATGGATTTGTTCAGCCTGACGGCTCTTGAAATTTGCGAAGGTCAGCAGATGGATATGGATTTTGAGCAGCGGAGCGATGTGAAGGAGGAGGAATACCTGGAGATGATTCGTCTGAAAACATCCGTGCTGCTGGCGGCAAGTTTGAAAATCGGAGCGTTGTTGGGCGGTGCCTCTGATGAAGATGCGGAACGGCTGTATGACTTTGGCATGAATATGGGTGTCGCTTTTCAGCTGAAAGACGATTTACTGGATGTGTACGGCGATACTGCCGTATTTGGTAAAAATATAGGTGGCGATATCCTGTGCAACAAGAAAACCTATATGTTGATAAAGGCCTTGGAACATGCGGATAAGGAGCAGGCTGCGCAATTGAAGCATTGGATAACCGTTACGGACTTTGACCCGGCTGAGAAGATAGAGGCTGTAACCAGTTTGTATAACCGGATAGGGGTTAAAGTCCTTTGTGAAAACAAAATGTCGGAATATAACAATAAGGCTTTGGAGAGCCTGGCTGCCGTGAATGTGACGGCTGAGAGGAAAAAAGAACTGGATAAGCTTATAAAGGAGTTGATGTACCGGGAAGTGTAATTGTCAGTAGCCGATTAGAATGCCTTATAGAAGATTACCAAATACAGATCAGGCAAGAATACGTGCGTTGAAAGCCGTTGTTGCCAAAGGTGATACATATAATGTGTATGATTTGGCTGTGTCTCTGAAGGTACTTACGGATGCCCGGAATTTCCTGGTAAAGTTTGAAGCGGCGCATTCGTATTATGTGGAATGTTTTGAGCGTCAGTCAAAGGCGGGCCGTAAGCATCAGGCGAATGTAAAGACAGCCCGTCTTTACATATCGCATTTTATCCAGGTACTGAATCTGGCAGTGATTCGTTCGGAGGTGCGTACCGTTCATAAGGAGCTCTACGGCTTGGATACGAGGAACAATAATGTTCCGGATTTGTCTACGGAGACAGCCCTTGCAGAGTGGGGACGTAAAATAGTGGAAGGCGAGAGCCGGCGCATTTCCCAAGGCGGAATTCCTATTTATAATCCTACCATTGCCAAAGTCAGGGTACATTATGATATTTTCATGGAGAGCTACGAGAGACAGAGGAACTTGCAGGCACTGACAGCGCGTAGTCTGGAAACTCTTGCTTCTATGCGCTCCGAAGCCGATGCTCTGATTCTGGATATCTGGAACCAGGTGGAGCGGAAATACGCAGAGGTTATGCCGAATGAAAAACGTCTGGAGTTGTGTCGCGCTTATGGCTTGATTTATTATTACCGTACCGGTGAAAAAGAAGAGATTACAAAATGAAATTAGTAGATTCACATTCCCACCTTTTTTTGGAGGACTTCCAATCGGATTTGCCGCAGGTGATGATGCGCGCCCGGGAAGCGGGAGTCACCCATATTTTTATGCCCAATATAGACAGTACCACTATTGAACCCATGCTTAAGGTCTGTTCGGAGTACAAGGGGTATTGTTTTCCGATGATAGGTCTGCATCCCACTTCCGTGAATGCCGGTTATGAGAAGGAACTGGCTGTTGTGGCCGGACATCTGGCAATGCCGGACGGTTATGTCGCAATCGGTGAAATAGGCATGGATCTTTATTGGGATAAAACTTACCTGAAGGAACAGCAGATTGTCTTTGAACGGCAGGTGCGGTGGGCGTTGGAGTATGGATTACCCGTAGTGATTCATTGCCGGGAGGCATTCGACTATATATATGATATATTGAAACCGTATAAAACGTCTTCTCTAAGGGGGATTTTCCATAGTTTTACGGGAACACGGGAAGAGGCATTCCATATGCTGGAGTTTTCTAATTTCTTCATTGGGATTAACGGTGTGGTGACATTTAAGAAATCGGGATTGCCGGAAGTTTTGCAAAATATTCCCTTGGAACGGATTGTTCTTGAAACTGATTCTCCTTATCTAACTCCCGTGCCGAACCGGGGTAAAAGAAACGAGAGTGCGAATGTAAAGGATACTCTGTTAAAAGTAGCGGAAATATACGGAAATTCGCCTGAAGAAATAGGCCGTATCACTTCTGAAAACGCTTTAAAAGTGTTTGGAATGCTCAAATAACGTTCCGAAGATTTTAAAGTTTATTAATTTTGAGATTTTCTTGCGGATAAAACTTTGAGAATGCAGTGGAAGAACAAAAAAAAGAATACATTTGTAGCTGAAAACGCTCGCGGTTCGCATTTTTTTTGTAATTTGCACCCGATTTCAGAATAGATGTTGATTGGAGAGATGCTCGAGTGGTTGAAGAGGCACGCCTGGAAAGCGTGTATACCCCTAAAGGGTATCCGGGGTTCGAATCCCCGTAATTAGACACACAATGAAAAAGTTATTTGCAATTGTTGCTGTGATGGGAGTCTTAACATTTGGCTCAACTCAACTTGCTCAGGCTCAAGATGCTCCTGCTGCTGAACAAACAGAACAAGCTGCTCCTGCAGCACAAGCAGCTCCTGCTGATGAAGCTGCCGCTCCTGTTGTAGCTGAAGAAGGCGGTATTCACAAAGAAATCAAGACTAAATTTATTGAAGGTACTGCATCTTTCATGAGTTTGGTTGCTATCGCATTGGTTATCGGTCTTGCTTTTTGTATCGAGCGTATCATTTACCTGAGTTTGGCTGAAATCAACACCAAGAAGTTTATTGCCGCTATCGAAGCTGCTTTGGAAAAAGGTGATGTTGAAGCTGCCAAAGACATTGCACGCAACACAAGAGGTCCTATCGCTTCTATCTACTATCAGGGTTTGATGAGAATCGATCAGGGTATCGATGTAGTTGAAAAGTCTGTTGTATCTTACGGTGGTGTACAGGCAGGTTACCTGGAAAAAGGTTGCTCTTGGATCACACTGTTTATCGCAATGGCTCCGTCATTAGGATTCTTGGGTACTGTAATCGGTATGGTGCAGGCATTTGATAAGATCCAACAAGTAGGTGATATCTCTCCGACGGTTGTAGCAGGTGGTATGAAGGTTGCCTTGATTACAACTATCTTCGGTTTGATCGTTGCTTTGATTCTGCAGGTATTCTATAACTATATCCTGTCTAAGATTGAAGCTTTGACCAGCGAAATGGAAGATTCTTCTATCTCACTGTTGGATATGGTTATCAAATATGACTTGAAATACAAAAAATAAGTAAAATGGCTAAGTTATCATATAAAGTATCATACTACGTACTGTACGTAATGTTCGCTGCCATTCTGGTAGTGTTGGGCTTGTTCTACTTCGGTGGAGATGCTCAGGGCGATGCAGTACTTATGAGCGTTGACTCTGAAATGTGGCAACCCGCCCAAACCGATGCACTGCTCTTCTTGATGTACGGTTTGTTTGGTATCGCTGTCGTTGCTACAGTGGCTGCTTTCCTGTTCCAGTTCGGAACTGCCTTGAAAGATAATCCGGGAAATGCATTGAAGTCTTTGATCGGTGTAATCGTATTGGTTGCAGTTGTTGTTATAGCATGGGCTATGGGTAGTGATGAACCGCTTAATATCCCGGGTTATGACGGTACGGACAATGTTCCGTTCTGGTTGAAGATCACTGATATGTTCCTTTATTCTATCTACATCCTGTTTGGTGCAACAGTGCTTGCTATCATCTTTAGTAGTATTAAGAAGAAATTATCATAATCAATTGAGATAACTCAATTTAAAGAGTAATTACAATGGCAAAAGGAAAAAGAAAAGTTCCTGATATTAACTCAAGTTCTACGGCGGATATTGCTTTCCTGTTGTTGATCTTCTTCTTGATTACAACGTCAATGGATACTGACCGTGGTTTGGCAAGACGTTTGCCGCCACCACCGGAGCAGAACCAAAAGAATGACGATATTAAGTTGAAGGAACGCAACGTGTTGCAGGTCTTCTTGAATATGAACGACCAGTTGATGTGCGGAAATGACTATATCACAACAGATCAGTTACGTGCTAAAGCAAAAGAATTTATTGCCAATCCGTATAACGATGAAACCAAACCAGAAAAACATGCAAAGGATATTCCTTTCTTTGGTAACATGATGATTACGGAAAAGCATGTAATTTCTTTGCGTTGCGACCGTGGCTCTTCTTATAAGGCATATCTTGCTGTGCAAAACGAGCTGGTTGCAGCATACAATGAGTTACGTGATGAGTTGGCTCAGGAAAAATGGCAAAAGAACTATGTTGATTTGAATGACGATCAACAAAAAGCAATTCGTGACATTTATCCTCAGAAGATCTCTGAGGCAGAACCTAAAAAATACGGAGATAAGAAGTAATGGGAAAATTTAATAAGACTGGTAAAAAAGAAATGCCGGCGTTGAACACTTCTTCTCTGCCTGACCTTATCTTCACCCTGTTGTTCTTCTTCATGATTGTAACAACTATGCGTGAGGTAACATTAAAGGTTGAGTTTAAGGTTCCGCAAGCTACAGAGTTGGAAAAACTTGAAAAGAAGTCTTTGGTTACGTTTATCTATGTAGGAAAACCTACTGCTGAATTCCGTAAGAAATTAGGTAATGAAAGCCGTATCCAGTTGAATGACAGTTATGCTGAAGTTGCAGCAATCCAAGACTATATTATTGGTGAACGTGCCAGTATGAAGGAAGAGGATCAGCCGCAGATGACAGTGTCTTTGAAAGTTGACCAAGATACGAAAATGGGTATCGTAACAGATATCAAAGAGGCTCTTCGTAAAGCGTATGCATTGAAGATTAACTATTCTGCGCAGCCGCGTCAGTAAAGTTAGTTCAGACTATATTGAATAAAGGTCGCTTGTAAAAACAGGCGACCTTTATTTTATTATGTATGGGAACTTTGGAAGAATGAGTGTTCCTATTTATTTAGTGTTGTATACTTCCCGATAGATGCACTTTTTTACCTGTTCGAAGTCTTTATCGCATTCTAAATCGCCATAAGCCATTAATAGCATGGGAAGGTAATCATCTCCAGATTTATAAGGCGGTTGCATGTACGGCTTTTCCCATAATGTAAAACCTTGCCGTTTGTAGAAATTGATTCGGCGTATTGCCATTTCTTCTTCCGGCATTTCCACTTCCAGGATAATGGGTTTCTTTAGCTGGTGGCATAAATGGTTTAAAACGTTTTTGCCATGGCCTCCATTGCGTTGAGACGGGTCAATGGCAAAATGCTCTACATAGCAGAAATGTCCGAAATCCCAGTAGGTAATAAAGCCTACCGGAGTATTTTGATGGAGAATAATGTTACAGTAAAAGTGCGGTTTGCTATCTGTATAATTACGCAATTCTTCCAATGGACGATATTCTTCAGAAGGGAAAGAAGCAGTCATCAACTGCTCCATGTACTTGTACAAGGCTGCATCTGTGGTGGTGATGCGTTGAAATTTAATCATAAGCAGGTTCTTTAAAATTTGTTTTTTTATTCGGTATAAAACTCAATAATTCTGCGAAGAGCGCGTTGGCACACAGGGCAGAAAGCCGGATATTCATTGGTGCGCATGCGGCAATTCTTTGCCGGTCGGAAGATCCCTTTCGCTGAATAACCGCCGCCTTCATACACGCCTGTCGGATAGTTTTCGCTTACCTCTGCCGGAGTGGGAACGGGAGTATTTTCACTAAGCATGTCCTTCCACTTGGCTGCAAAGTCCACTTGTGTACTGATGTTCTGCTCCCACGGTTCTATATCCAAGGGATAGGTATCGGTCATAACATCATTATCATAGAAGTATTCATCGGCAAGTCCGCCGAAACTGTGTCCGAATTCATGTACTACTACCGGCCGGAACATCGGATGATGGGCTGTTGTGAGGGTGTATGAGTTATAGATACCGCCACCGCCATATTCTTCTGTATTAGCCAATATGATAATGTGTTCATAGGGTATTCCGGCTAAAGCATCATGAATTGCTTTTACGCGTGATGTTGTTAAATAACGGTCGGAATAGAACGTGCTGAAATGTGAACCGAAGGCAGTATGTTTCCACTCGTTCAATCTTGGCACGCTGACTCCGCTATCTGTGGAAGGACTGGCTACGGCTACTACATTGAACCGTTTCTTCATAGATTTGAAAGGTTCGTGGTCGAAAATGCTTTTGCAAGCGATATCTGCATCTTCATAGAATGTCTGCATTTCTTGGAGTGTATATCCTTCTGCAAGAATGGCTACATCGATGCACTTTTCCGGACTATCGTTGTGCAGCAGGTATTTATGCGGTGTGATGTGTGAATTTCCTTTTTGCTCTATCAATACATCGTTTGGATGCACGATGTGTTTCATGGACGCGCGGACATTGCGGCGTGGGTCGAGCAGGGTTATTTCTATTTCAACCGGCTGAAGCGGGTAGGGAAGGAGAAATGTATTTTCAAATCCTTTAGTTACATTCCGGGCTTCGTCCGTTTCCAGCCATTCCTGGAAGAGTGAGGAGAAAGAGGTAGTATAAATAGTCTTTCCGCTGGCTGCATTGCGCATAACAATCTGTCCGTTGCCTTGCAACGGGAGTTCCGCCAGATGATGCTTTCTTCCTGCCCAGGTGGGGAGAGCGGATAACCCGTCCAGACAGATAGCTTGCCCGGATGCATTGCCGTTAAAGATATAATCGACGCGAAGGGTTTTATCTGCAAAATGGTCGGCAAAGACTTGTGCGCGGGTAGATGCTACGGCTATTAAACAGAGTAAGAATAAGATATGCTTTTTCATGTCCATAATAATTTAATCATTTCACAAATATACGATTTTTGTCTGTATTCCCCTGCATGTATGATTATTCTCTTTTTAGCAAGAAAAGTTATAATTCGTATTTTTATTCATGAAAAAATCGCTAACTTTGCACATTGCCGTAGCGGAATACGGTAAAATAATTTATTTAATTAATTATTGAGATTAGAAATGGGACATCATCAATTGGATACTTTAGACGAGCAGATATTGCAGCTGATTGCCGATAATGCGCGTATTCCTTTCCTCGAAGTTGCCAGAGCTTGTAATGTATCCGGAGCAGCTATTCACCAACGTATTCAGAAACTGACAAATCTGGGTATATTGAAAGGGTCGGAATATGTTATAGATCCGGAAAAGATAGGATATGAGACTTGTGCGTATATCGGAATCTATTTAAAAGATCCCGCAACTTTTGATGCCGTGACAAAAGCGCTGGAAGCCATTCCTGAAATCGTGGAATGTCACTTTACTACCGGTAAATACGATATGTTTATTAAGCTGTATGCACGGAACAATCATCATTTGCTGAGCATTATTCATGATAAATTGCAACCGTTGGGGTTGTCTCGTACGGAAACGTTGATTTCATTCCACGAGGCAATTAAACGTCAGATGCCGATAGTGATAGACGATGAGGATGAATAATCCTACCGGTTATCGGCGGATATAATTGACAAAAGCATAAGGGCAGGGATGTTTTTCATCTATAGGATGGGATTCCCTGCTTTTTTCTTGCCATATTTCAGGGGATACTTCCGGAAAGTAGGCATCTGCTTGAGGAGCTTCGGCATCTATCTCTGTCAGGCAGAGTGCGTCTGCCAATGGCAAGGCCTGGCGGTATACGCTGGCTCCGCCTATAATATAGATTTGTTCATCCTGTTCACAGTGCTTCAAAGCTTCTTCAAGAGAAGGAAAGATTTCAGCACCCGGACATAGGGTGTCGGGACGGGTAGACAATACAATATTGCGTCGGTTTGGCAAAGCTCCTTTAGGGAGTGATTCGAATGTTTTCCGTCCCATGATAATGGTGTTCCCGGTAGTAAGCGCTTTGAAACGTTTCAAGTCATTGGGAAGCCAGAATAACAGTTTGTTTTCATAACCGATAGCCATGTGTCGGTCTACTGCGGCGATAATGCTAATCATATTGTCTGATGTAATCAAGTGGTCTTTTAATGATAGAAAATGCTCTCTTTCCTATACCGCTACTTTTCCGGCAATATGCGGGTGAGGATTGTAATTGATCAATTCAAAGTCTTCATACTTGAAATCGAATATGTTCTTTACATCCGGATTTATTTTCATTTGCGGAAGTGCCCGCGGCTCACGGCTCAGTTGGAGTTTCACTTGTTCCAAGTGGTTCAGATAGATATGTGCATCTCCCAGGGTATGTACAAAATCCCCGGCTTTCAATCCCGTAACTTGGGCTACCATTTGCAAGAGCAATGCATACGATGCGATATTGAAAGGTACTCCCAGAAAAATATCCGCGCTGCGTTGGTAAAGTTGCAGACTGAGTCGTCCGTTGGCTACATAAAACTGAAAGAATGCATGGCAAGGCGGCAGATTCATGTTGTCCAAATCGCCGACGTTCCAGGCACTCACTATGATACGGCGTGAATCGGGGTTGTGCTTGATTGTTTCCACCGCTTCACTGATTTGGTCGATGGTTCCGCCTTTGTAATCTGGCCACGAACGCCATTGGTAACCGTAGATATGCCCCAAATCTCCATTCTCATCGGCCCATTCATTCCAGATGCGTACCCCGTTCTCTTGCAGGTATTTTACGTTTGTATCGCCTTTCAGGAACCAGAGCAGTTCGTGGATAATGGATTTCAAATGAAGTTTCTTGGTAGTCAGACAAGGGAAGCCCTCGTCCATATTGAAACGCATCTGGTGTCCGAATACGCTGATTGTACCGGTTCCGGTACGGTCGCTTTTTTCTATGCCTTCAGTCAGTACACGGTTGAGTAAGTCTAAATATTGTTTCATGGAGTTACTTATTAAAAGCCTTGCCAAAGGTAGGCAAAGTTCTCGGTATATTGAAAATTTGCGCTATAAAAGATTTACAGGAAAGGAGTCAGCAGATTTCCTACCCAGCCGAGAAACTTTTTCCAGCCGGAGCGCTTTTTCCACATCTCGGGCGTGAGCAAGGTACTGTTCTTTTTGTCCCTCTCGAACATGCTGTTCAACTGGTTTGTTGTTGAAGGGTCGAAGATGAAAGCATTGGTCTCATAATCGTAGCGCAAGCTGCGGCTGTTGAGGTTTGCAGTGCCTACCGTACAGAAAGCGCTGTCTACCATCATTACTTTGGAATGGTGAAATCCGTCCTTGAACAAGTAAATTTTGGCTCCCCGTTTCATTAATTTATGTGCGATATAAAAAGAGGCTTCGGGCGTAAAGGGAATATCCGATACAGCCGGTATCATAATCTCCACTTCCGTACCTTTCTTTAACGCTTTCTTGATAGCCTTACGGATGGATTTCGTCGGAACGAAGTAGGGGTTTACTATCTGGATATTTTTTTGAGCAGCTTCTATCGAAACGGCATAGGCATGGCTGATAGACCGGGGTGTTTCCCGCGGGGTGCGGTCTACTATCGCAATCTCCTCGGCTATACTGTCCGGAAATTGGGGCAGGTTGGGGAAGTATGCCGGACCGCCGATGTGTTGCCCGGTTTCCCTGTTCCACATAGTCAGGAAGATACCTTGCAGGTAACGTACGGCATCCCCTTCTATGTGCATGTGTATGTCGTGCCATTTACCGATTTTAGGCAAGCCGTTGATGTAATAGTCGGCAATATTCATCCCGCCCGTATAGCCGATTTTTCCGTCAATAACCACTATCTTCCGGTGGTCGCGGTGCATGGCATGGTTGATATAGGGAAAGGTGATGGGGTCGAACTTGACGAGTTCGATGCCGCGTGCCTTTATCGCCTGCAAATGATGTTTTTTCAACGGCTGGTTATTGGACCAGTTGCCGAACGCATCGAACATGGTACGTACCTCTACACCTTCTTTTACCTTTTCTGCCAGTAAATCAAAAAGGGCATTGGCGATGGAGTCGTTACGGAAATTGAAATATTCCAGATGAATGTGGTGCCGGGCATGGCGGATAGTTTCGAATAAATCAATAAACTTTTCACGACCGGTCATCAATAGTTCGACTTTATTGTTGTAAGTCAGCGGTATTTCCATATCTTGCATGTAGTTCATTACAAGAGAATCGCTGGTACTTTGCGCTCGGACGCTTCCAATAAAAAATGTAAATAATATGATGAATGAAATTTGTCTCAAAACTTTATAAGTTTATTTAGTTTTATGAGTTCGCAAATATACAATATATCATTGAGATATGTTCATTTGTTTATAAAAAAATCAACCCTTACCTTTTATTAACAAGGTAGGGGTTGATTGTATTGTTCTGTAAGGAAGTTTATTTATTCTATGAGGAAATTACCGTTTGCGATTTCCAAAGCGTTTAAGCCAATGAACATATTTTGCGATAGAGCAGGAAGAGTAATACTATGCCTGCAACCAATAAAGATTTGGGATCAAGTTCGGTGACTCCGTTTTGAGCAGCGGCGGTGAGTGTTTCACGAAGTGTACCCAATACCTGTTGCAATCCGTCGAAAACAAAGAACAGCACTAATGCCAGCGTGAAACAGAACGTAACCCATACTTGCGAAATCCGTCGGGTACGGTCGGGCAAATGGCGCATCACACGGCGGGTGAAGCCATTATCGGGTATTTCCTGCCGGTTTTCGGCAAAGAAATCAATCAGGAGTTTATCATTGTTTTCCGTCATAACCATTTTGTTTTAAGTAGGTAGCCATTTTTTCTTTAGCCCGCGACAGGTGGCTTTTTACTGTTCCTGTCGGGTAGCCGGTAATGTCTGCAATCTTTTCTATACTTTGGTCTTCCATATAAAAAAGAGTGATACAGGTCCGTTCCGTTTCTTTCAGCATATTCAGCGCACGGTAAATGTCCATCTGCCTCCCTATGTCGTTCTGCTGCGTACTGTATTGAGCGTCTACCCGGCGTGTTTCCAGACTGTCGGTCTCCTTACGGGTGCGAAGATAATCATAAAATACATTATAAGCAATACGGTATAGCCAGGTGGAGAAACTGGACAGGTTTTTGAATGAGGAGAGATTTGTGTATGCTTTAATGAATGTATCTTGCGCCAGGTCATCGCTCAATTCGCTGTCGCCACAAGTCAGGTGCAGAAAAAAACGCCGTACGGACGACTGATACTTTCCTACTAACCGGTCGAAGGCCCTGGTGTTGCGAAACACCACGACCTGTGCGACTAACGATATATCATTGAGCTGACTCATTTTTCTGCATTCTTTTCCGGAAAGACGGTTCTTGCATTATCGGATTTATCATTGCTTTTAGGGGCTCTGTCTTGCTGCGTATAGTAGATGACGAGCTGTCCGAAGCCTGTGAACATGACAAGCAGGCCTATGCAGCCAAGTCCGAATTCTTCGGTAATGGCCCAGAGGAATATGAACAGCCCGATACCGACGAATACATTCTTGATTCCTTTACTGCGGATATCTGTCGAATCGGCTTCTTTAAACAGATTTTCCGGCAGCGGTTGTCCGCTGGCTAATGCTTGTTCCACCAGGCGGTATTTGGTCTTCCGGTTTTTATAGCGGAAGAAGAATATGATGAATACGATGATTAAAGGAAAGCCGAAAACGAACACAATGGCTGTAATCGCAATGACTGCGTCTCTCGTAGCATGTCCGATATTCCAGCCGAAATCGTAAGCACTGTTATGATGCTTGTAATCATCGTCACTTTCTGAGTTACTGTTTGAACTGTTTTCGTAAGTCATGATGCTAAGGGTGTCCGTAACGGCTTTTCCGTCAATCACGGTATCCTTCAATTCTATGACTCTTTGTTTGTTTCCCAGACTATCATTCTCCGTAACGGTCCGGTTCTTTCCCTGTGCCAATGTGCAAAGCATTAAGGCGGTTGTCAGTGCGAAGATAATGCGTTTCATAATCATGCTGTTTTTTGTTTTTATAGGTTTCTTTGTGTGTTAGACGTACCCATTTGTTTGGAAAGTTGCAAAGAGACGACATTTTTTTTAGAAAAGCTATTATCGACCGCAAAATATTTATACTACCTTTGCGTATTTAAAAAGTACAACCTATGGAACTACCCGTTTCTTTTGCAGACTATACCCGTGCCCTTTTGGGAGATGAGGATTATAAGGAATTAGTGACTTCTCTGGAATCGGAGCAATCCGTCAGCATCCGGTTGAATCCGCTGAAACCTTTTGCTTTCCGCTCCGGAGAACATGCCGTTCCCTGGTGCACTTCCGGTTTTTACCTGGAAGAACGCCCGACATTTACTTTTGATCCCTTGTTCCATGCGGGCTGTTATTATGTACAGGAAGCTTCGTCCATGTTTGTTGAGCAGGCTCTGAAGCAGTATATGGGTGAGGAACCGGTAGTGATGCTCGACCTTTGCGCCGCTCCGGGCGGTAAGTCGACGCATATCCGAAGCCTCCTTCCCGACAATAGTCTGCTGATAGCCAATGAGGTTATCCGCAACCGTTCTCAGATACTTGCCGAGAATCTGACCAAGTGGGGGCATCCCGATGTGGTGGTTACCAATAGCGACCCGTCGGACTTTACACCTTTGGAAGATTTCTTTGACGTGATATTGACGGATGTGCCCTGCTCCGGTGAGGGTATGTTCCGCAAAGACCCTGTTGCCATAAGCGAGTGGAGCCCGGAGAATGTGGAAATCTGCCGGCAGCGGCAGCGAAGAATCATAGCGGATATCTGGCCTTGTCTGAAACCGGGCGGCATACTGATATATAGCACTTGTACTTATAACACAAAGGAAAATGAAGAAAACATCCGTTGGATAAGGGATGAATTCGGTGCAGAGGTACTTCCGCTCGATGTTGCGGAAGAGTGGAATATAACGGGTAACTTGTTGCAGGGAGAATCCTTTCCCGTTTATCGTTTCCTGCCTCATAAAACCCAGGGAGAGGGCTTCTTTCTGGCAGTTCTCCGGAAGCCGGGCATGAGCGTCCGAAACTCCGGGGATAAGCAACTCATTTCCCTGGCAATTGCTCCTGAAAATCCAGGACTTAGAGCAGAAAAGTCCAGGGAAAAGGGACGTAAAGTCCAGGGAAAAGGGAAGCAAACTCCGGGACTTTCCAAGGAGCAGCTTGCGATATTGCAGAAGTGGATTTTTACTGCGGATAAGTATGAGTTTATCCAGAAAGGCGGCAATGTCAGCGCTTTCCCAAAATGTTATCTTCCGGAACTGTCTGCATTGCAGTCGTCTTTGCGTATTGTACAGGCTGGATTGGAGATTGCCGGACAGAAAGGCAAGGATTGGATTCCCTGTCATGCCTTGGCTGTGAGCGGGATATTGGTATCGGATGCTTTCCCTTGTGAAGAAATATCGTATGAACAGGCCATTGCCTATTTACGCAAAGAGGCTGTCACCCTTTCGGATGCAGCCCCTCGCGGAGTTGTTTTGCTGACATATAAGCATGTGCCTCTCGGCTTTGTCAAGAATATAGGTAACCGTGCCAATAATCTTTATCCGCAGGAGTGGCGTATCCGTAGCGGCTATTTGCCGGAGACGGTGGTGAAAGTGCATTCTTGACTTGCTTCCACCTTCATCACAGTTCGTTCTTATATATCCGCGCCATTGCTTTTTGGTATTGGTTTTCCAGTTGCAGGAGATTTGTTTTGCTTTGGTAAACGACCGAAACTTCGACGAAATACTCTATCATACTGATTTGTCCGCCTACAAGAGCCTGTTTCAGTAAAGTCAGGTCCTGCTGTTCCTGAAAGGTCCGTTTGTATTCCTGCATGGAAGCGTCCAGGTTACGGGCTTCTTCGTAGAGCTGCCATAATTCGGAGCTTGCTTTTACTCTTGCATTATCTTTCTGGAAGTCGATGTTCATGGCTTGGGCTTTGGCTATCTTCACTTTTCCTTTATTTGAAAACAGCGGGAAAGAGAAGCCTACGACAACACCGTTCAGCGGATGTCCCGATTCGGTATTGCGACGATAGCCCAACTCCAGTTTCGGCAGCCACCCTTGCTTGCTTGCTGAAATGAACTTGCGGGCTGCAGCGCTTTCGCTGTCGAATGATTGCAGAGAGGGATCGGCGGCAAGCAGTTCGCTGCATACCCGATGGAAATCGGTTGGCAACGGAACCGGGGGATAGTCCGTCAGTCCGAGGGCTTTGGCGGTAGGTACGGCGGGGCCGTCGGGGAAGGGACGCCCGGGAGTAAGCGGCTGGTTGCCGTTCAGTACCAGCAGTTCCTTGATTTTATTGTTCAGGGCAGTACTGTTCATGCGCGATTCGGTACGTACGTTCAACAGTTCTAGATTGATTTTATTTGTTTCCAGGGCATTGGCATCTCCCGTAGCCAGCCGTTTGGCATACATGGCGGCCAGCTCCTCTGCATTCTTCAGCCGTGCATCGAGCAACTCCTGCTGGTGTTGCAGCATGATGATGTCCAGGCACACTTCTTTGGCTTGCAGCAATATCTGCTGGCGCATGGTTGCCGCTTGTGCATCCAGTGCTCCGGTTTTGAGACGGTTCATCTTTCCTCTTGTTATGTATAAGGTGGGAAAGTCGAAGCTTTGGGAAACCACCATTTCCCCTACGGTTTCATTGCTGTTTTTAGAGTCCCAGAGATGGGCGTATGAGAGGGTGGGATCAGGCAGGTTGTTCTCGGTCCTGCTCTCTAGCTTCTGTGATGAGATAAGTTGTGCATTGGCTTGCAACTCCTTGTTGTTGGCTTCTATCTGGCGAAGCACGGAGTCAATGCCGGTTTCCTGCGCCCTCATCCCCATGCAGGCGAGGATGGTGGCGGTGAATATAAATAGTTGCTTCATATCTTCTGTTATTAAGTTTTTTATTGATCGTTATAACGGGATGGCTGTCCGGAGTCATTACGGATGCATCTTTTCTTTCTTTCCGTGCATCATCAGGTAGACAATCGGAATGATGAAACCGTTCAGGAAAGTGGAAGTCAGCAATCCGCCCAGAATGACTTTTGCCATGGGACTTTGTATTTCATTACCGGGCAGGTCGCCGCTGAGCGCCAACGGAATCAATGCAAGCGCACTGGACAGTGCCGTCATCAGGATAGGATTCAAACGGTCCAGCGAACCGCGTATCACGCTGTCGTACACACCGTATCCCTCTTCCTGCTGCAAGTGGTTGTAATGACTGATGAGCAGCATACCGTTTCGGGTGGCGATACCGAAGAGCGAGATAAAGCCGATGATAGCCGGAATACTGATTTCGCCCGTTGTGACGAGCAGGGCGAATACACCTCCAATCAGTGCCAAAGGCAGGTTGATAAGGATAATCGCACTTTCCTTTATGCTACGGAACTCATGGTACAACAGCAGAAATATCACTACGATAGACATGAATGAAGTCAAAGCCAGCGTGCGGCTTGCAGCCTGTTCGCTTTCAAACTGGCCGCCGTATTCGATGTGATAGCCTTCCGGCAGTTTTACCGAAGCGTCCACACGCTCTTGTATGTCGTTTACCACGCTGCGCAGGTCGCGGTCGGCAACGTTGGCGGAGATTACGATTTTCCGTTTCACGTTCTCGCGGCTGATAGTGTTAGGTCCCATTGCCGAGCGTACTTCCGCTACATAGTTCAGCGGTATCTTTTGTCCGTTGCCGGTATCGAGCATCAGGTTACGTATCTTTTCCATCTCATCCCGCAAATCATCCTTTACGCGTACGGTGAGGTCGAAACTTTTTCCTTTTTCATATACCTGGGATACGGTTTCGCCGGCAAGGCATACGTTGACAAACTCCGAAAACTCCGGCAAGGAGATGCCGTATTTGGCAAGCACTTCCCGTTTGGGAGCGATGATAAGCTGCGGACGTTCAATCTGTTGTTCCACGTTCAGGTCGGCAATGCCGGGAATGTCCTGAATGGTATTCTTTATCTCATTGCCCAAAGCGAACATGCGGTTCAAATCGTCGCCGAACAGCTTAATGGCTATATTGGCTTTCGTACCCGACAGCATGGCATCGATACGGTGGCTGATAGGCTGGCCGATTTCCACATTGGCGCCTACAATTGTACCCAGCTTTTCACGTACATCGGCCACCAGCTCGCTGCGAGAACGGTCTTTCAGCTCGAACGGAGCTTCGATTTCCGATACGTTCACGCCTAAGGCATGTTCATCCAGTTCGGCACGTCCCGTCTTGCGGGCTACGGTTTGTATTTCGGGGATGGAAAGCAGTAGTTCTTCGGCACGATGTCCCATCTTGTCGCTCTCTTCCAGTGAAATGCCCGGCAGGGATGATATGTTGATTGTGAACGAACCTTCGTTGAACGGCGGCAGGAACGAGCGTCCCAATGTGAAGAAGCAGGCAAGCGCCACTGCAAACAGACCGATGGTTCCGCCCAATACGCTCTTCTTATGACCCAGCACAAAAGCAAGCGCTGCACCGTACCACTCTTTCATCTTGCGTGCTACGGGCGAATCGCCGGTGGAACGCTTTTCGTCTTTTATCTTTTCTTTGCCTAGCAGGTAGGAGCACAATACAGGTGTCACCGTCAGTGCTACAACCGTAGAAGCTGCCAATGCCACGATGAAGGCAATGCCCAAAGGCACAAGCATACGGCCTTCCATGCCGCTCAGGAAAAACAGAGGAACGAAGCTTACCACAATAATGAGCGTGGAGTTCAGGATAGGCATACGCACTTCTTTGGAAGCGTTGAATACGACTTCCAGTATCGGCAGGCGTTCCGCTTCCGGTTTCATCCGGTTCTCCCGCAAGCGTTTGTACACGTTTTCCACATCGACAATGGCGTCGTCCACCAGCGAACCGATGGCGATTGCCATACCGCCGAGGCTCATTGTGTTGATGGTGAATCCCATATAGTGCAACGCTAGCAGCGAAGCTATCAGCGATAAGGGAAGTGTAACCAATGAGATTACGGTAGTCCGTACGTTGGCAAGGAACAGGAACAGTACGATAACAACGAATATACCGCCTTCAAACAGTGATTTCTGTACGTTGCCGATGGAACTTTCTATAAAGCGGCTTTGCCTGAAAATATCGGTGCTGACTTTTACATCGGGCGGCAGGTTCTTCTGTAAGTCCTTGAGGGATGTTTCCAGTTTGTCGGTCAGTTCAAGCGTGCTTGTGGCGGGTTGCTTGGTTACGGTCAGCAGCACGGCGGGTTTGCCGCGTTCGGAAGCCGTACCCAGCTTCGGCAGTTTGGCTCCGATACGTACATCGGCAATGTCTTCCAGCAAAATGGGGGAAGCGGAATACGGAGTATTGGAAGTTGCTGGCTGGGCACTGCCGTCCTGCAATTTGACAACAGCCTTTGCCAGTTGCTCCACCCGGTCGGTGGAGATGACACCGCGCACGATGTATTCGTTTCCGTATTCATAAAGCACTCCGCCGTTGGCGTTCAGATTCATTTCACGCGTAACGTTCATCACTTCGGTAAGGGTTACGCCATAATGCCGCATCCGTTCCGGGTCGAGTTGAATCTGATACTCTTTGATGTCACCGCCCAGTACGGCAACTTGCGCCACGCCGCCGGTAGAAAGAAGGCGCGGACGGATAGTCCAGTCGGCTATGGTGCGCAGGTCGAGCATGGAAGTCGAGTCGGCGGTAAGTCCTACAATCAGCATCTCGCCTAAGATAGACGATTGCGGGCCAAGCGTAGGCTTGCCTACATTGGAGGGAAGGGACTCGCTGACAACCGCCAGTTTCTCGCTTACAATCTGGCGTGCCAGGTAGACATCCGTTTCCCAGTCGAACTCAACCCATACAACGGAAAACCCGTTGGTGGAAGAGGAACGTACCCGGCGTACTCCCGTAGCACCGTTTACAGCCGTTTCAACAGGAAAAGTAACCAACTGTTCCACTTCCTCGGCTGCCATACCGTTGGCTTCGGTCATGATAACCACGGTTGGCGCATTCAGGTCGGGAAACACATCCACTTCCGTGTGCATTGCGGTATACGTACCGCCTATCAGCAGCAGTACCGATGCCACCAGCACCAGTATGCGGTTCTGAAGAGAGAAATGTATTATCTTGTTTAACATGACTGTACTGTTTAGTGTTCGTGGCTATGTGCCGGAATTGCATTGGTAGCGCCTGCGAGTTTCACCTGATAAGCGCCTTGAGTCACCACTTTGTCGCCTGCCTTGACTCCGGAAAGGATTTGTACCCGTTCGCCGTTATCGGCTCCAAGAGTGACCGGTTGTTTCTTGTATCCTTCCTCATCCACTTGCAGGTATACGAAGAAGCTGCCTTGTTCCTCGGTCAGAGCCGTATGGGGGAGTGAAATAACGTTCTCCATAGGCGAGGAGAGCAGGAATATCTCGACAAATGAGCCGGGAATGATATCCCCTTTGTTGTCGAATTCAAAAGTGACGGGCACATAATAACCGTTGTCGCCCGATGCCTTTCCGTAAGAGAGCAGGCGGCCGTTCAGGTCTTTCAGTGTATATACCTTATTGTTGTAGGGAGTGCAGAAGTTGGCGGAACCGATGGTGCGGAGATACGGATAGTATTTTTCCGAAACATCGGCGCGCAGGAACAGTCTGCGGTTTTGAGTGATGCTTACGAGCGGCTGCCCCACGGTTACATAATCGCCTTCCTTTACCAACAGGTTTTTCACGTATCCGCTGATGGGAGAGGTTACCGCCTGTCCTTGGGCCGAATGGTTCTTGGCAACGGCTTCATAGCTGATACGGGCATTCTCATACGTCTGTCGGGCTTGAGCAAAGTCTTTCTCCGAAACGATTTTATTGGGGAGAAGTTCTTTCATCCGTTCATACTCTTTTCGGGCTGTTTCGTAAGCGATGCGCGCTCTTTGTACGGGGTCGCCGTCCGCCATATTCTTGGACGAAAGCACCACGAGGGGAGTACCTTTGCCGACACTCATGCCCTCTATGACTTTTCCGTGAAAAGAAACGACACCTGCCACGGTAGCTACGGCAACGCTTTCGTCGCCTTGTGCAGCCATAACCTGCCCGCTGGTTTTAATCACCTGATTGAAAACGCCCGGTTCGATGGTGCTTACGGCTACTCCGGCAGCCTGCGCTTTGGCCGGGGGCAATATGATTTCGTCGCTATGTGCGGCAACGGTTTCCTCACCGTGGTGGTGTCCGTCGTCATGGTGGTGTCCGGGACCTTCGTTTTCATGGTCGTGCCCTTCGTGGTCATGTCCCGCATGGGCGTGTTCTTCCGTTTCGTGATTGTGTCCTTCACCGGACTTGCTGTTGCAGGAGCCTAACAGGAATAATCCTATGACTCCCATGAATAGAATTTTCTTCATGATAATTGTTTTTGTCCTTACTTGTTTGGAAATGCAAAATTAGAGAATGGTCGGTGCAACCGGGTTGCATACATTCCTGTGCCGGCAGGATAACCGTTTCCGGCAACTATCGGTCAAGCAAGGACGGAAGGGGGCGCACGAAGCCCTGTGGCACGTGTGATGAACGTGCCGTGAAGAGATTCCAGGTAGACAAACTCTTGCCTGATACCCGTTTCCTCGGGCAGAGCCAGGAGTTTGAGAAGCGGTTCGGTAAATAATGTGTTCACCCACACGAAACACGGATGTAGGTTACTGTTGTCCGAGTTGGGTGTCTGTTGGAAGAAATGGGTGGTCATACATCCGGTGTCGCAGCAGCAATGTTCGCTGTAAGGGCCCTGATGCTGGCAGCACCCGTCGGACGGCAGGTCGTTTTTCATGCAGATTATGCCGTCTTCGTGGTGATGATGGGGAATGACAGGTACTATCAGCATAATCATGCTGATGAAGAACAGAAAGTATGCAATGTACCTTTTCGTTTTCATCCCTCTCTCTTTGATTGGTCGCAAAGATAGAAGTTAATCACTTAACTGCCAAACCCAAGATGCTAAAAAGCCTTGAATAAATCATTTAATCCTTCGCTCATACTGGGATGCGTAAAGATGAAATCCCGCAGAATGCTGTAATGCAAATCATTCTTCATGGCAAGCGATACTAAATTGATGACTTCGGGCGCATCGATACAAAACAGGGTGCAGCCTATTATGCGTCCCGTATGTGCATTGACAATGGCTTTCATCATACCGTCTATCTGCTGCAAGGTACGGGCACGCGGTATGGCGGCAGCCGGCAACCGGGACACTTGAAGCGAATAACCGCGTTTTACGGCTTCCTCTTCGGTCATGCCGATATGCGCCAACGGCGGATCTGTAAAAATGACGTATGGAACCGGAATCCTGTCATCGGTCTTTCGCTTTTTATTGCCGAACAACCGGTTGGTGATAATGCGGAAATCATCCAGGGATAAATAGTCATACAAGGCTCCGCCTCTTACGTCTCCCATAGCCCATATATGCGGGGCGGTGGTCTGAAGATGTTCATTGACGATGACAGCTCCCCGGGTGTCGGTTCGTATGCCGGCTACGTGCAGGTTGAGGCCGTCGGTCATCGGTCTGCGTCCGGTGGCAAGCAACAGTGCGTCTCCTTCCCAAAAATAGGGAGTATCGTCGGAGTTGTCCGTATAGGTCAATGTTATGCCATCGGCAGTGTCGTATACGGACAGGGCATAGGCGTTCAAACGTATCTCGATGCCTTTCCTTTTCAGAGATTCCAGCATGGATTCCGCAATGTCCCGGTCAGCTTTGGGCATAAAGCGGCTGCCCGTTTCCAGTAACGTGACTTTGCTTCCAAACCCCGCATACATGGTGGCAAACTCCATTCCGATAGCGCCGGCGCCGAGAATGAGCAGGCGTCCGGGAAGTTTGCTCTGTTGGAGTAGCGTTTCGCTGGTGAATACATGCTTGCTTGCATCGATTCCTTTCACGGCAGGCAGGATAGGGGTAGCTCCCGTATTGATAAAAACTTCTTTTCCTTTAAGGAGAATTTCCTTTTTATCGTGCGAGACGACCTTTACCGTATCGTCGGATACAAAAGATGCCGTACCGTCATACAACGTAATATTGGGGTGCTCCTTGATACGCTCGTGATTCTTGTCCCGCAAGAATGATACGAGCTTGTTTTTCCGCCTTATGGCGAGTGCATAATATTTGGCCTGATTGCCGTAGTCGTCCCGGTAGAGCCGTTCGGCCTGTTCCGATTCGTAAATCAGCGCTTTGGTGGGTATACACCCTACATTCACACATGTTCCTCCGTACATCTGCGGAGAACGTTCGATGATTGCCACTTTCCAGTTGCGGTTGGCAAGTTCGGCAGCCAGCAGTTTTCCGCCTTTGCCGAACCCTATGATGATAGCGTCATATTGTTTCATTTCATTCGTAATTAGGAATTTGTGGCAATGAAACAATAGGAACTGTTTGTTTGTTGCGGGAAGTAAGTTAATGAAAGTTTACCGTTCCAGTTCGCGAAGCGAATCCATTTTCTTCTTTTCGAGGAATTCATAGATGCCGCTCAGGTGCTCAGTCACCCGCTTGTTGCCGAACTCGTACACTTTGCTCACCAGTCCGTCCAGGAAGTCACGGTCGTGGCTTACAAGTATCAGTGTACCGTCGAAGTCCATGAGTGCCTGTTTCAGAATATCTTTGGTCTTCATGTCCAGGTGGTTGGTAGGCTCGTCCAGAATTAGCAGGTTTACGGGTTCCAGCAGCAGCTTAATCATGGCAAGGCGTGTACGCTCGCCACCGGACAGCACTTTCACTTTCTTCATGGACTCTTCCGGTCCGCCGAACATGAAAGCTCCCAGCAGGTCGCGAATCTTGTTGCGGATTTCTCCTTTGGCTACGTCGTCGATGGTTTGGAATACGGTCAGGTTCTCATCCAGCAAGGATGCCTGGTTTTGGGCGAAATAGCCTATTTGTACATTGTGTCCGATGGTAAGCGTTCCTTCGTGTTCTATTTCTCCCATGATGCACTTTACCAATGTGGACTTACCTTCGCCGTTCTTGCCTACGAAAGCCACTTTGTCGCCTCTCTCTATAGTGAGGTTGGCATTCTTGAACACAACATGGTCGCCGTATGTCTTTCCTACGTTCTCCATAATCACCGGATAATTGCCGGAGCGCGGCGAGGGCGGGAATTTCAGCCGCAATGCCGAAGTATCTTCTTCGTCCACTTCCAGAAGCACCAGCTTCTCCAGCATCTTGACGCGGCTCTGCACTTGCAGGGTTTTGGAATAGGTTCCCTTGAAGCGCTCGATGAATTCTTTGGTTTCGGCAATGAACTTCTGTTGGTCGTCGTATGCCTTTTGTTGCTGTTCGCGCCGCTCTTTGCGGAGTTCCAGGTATTTGGAGTAGTTTACTTTATAGTCGTAGATTCGTCCCATGGTCACTTCAATGGTACGGGTCGTGATGTTATCCACAAACTTGCGGTCGTGGCTGATGACGATGACGGCTTTCCCGTTGTTGATAAGAAACTCTTCCAGCCATTGGATGGACTCGATGTCGAGGTGGTTGGTAGGCTCGTCCAGCAGCAGTACGTCAGGTTTTTGCAGCAACAGTTTGGCAAGCTCGATGCGCATGCGCCAGCCACCGCTGAAATCGCTTGTCTGGCGGTTGAAGTCCTCTCTGGTGAATCCGAGGCCGAGCAATGCCTTTTCAACGTCCTCTTCGTAATTGGTGGCGTCGATGGCATAGAACTTCTCACTTAGGGCAGACACCTGTTCGATAAGCTCCATGTAACTGTCGCTTTCGTAGTCGGTACGGGTCTCCAGTTCCTTGTTCATGCGGTCTATCTCGGCTTCCATCTCGTGCAGGTGGGCAAAGGCCTGTGCCGTTTCCTGAAAGACGGTACGTCCGTCTTCCGTCATCAGATGCTGGGGCAGATAGGCGATGACGCAATCTTTCGGTGCGGAGATTTTGCCGCGGGTGGGCTGCCGCACTCCGGCGAGTATTTTAAGTAATGTACTTTTTCCGGCTCCGTTCTTTCCCATGAGGGCGATACGGTCTTTTTCGTTGATTACGAAGGATATGTCACTGAATAAGGTTGTGCCGCCGAATTCTACGGCGAGTCCGTCAATAGAAATCATTATGTCGTTTTTAAAAATAAGGTGCAAAGATAATGCAAATATATTATTTTTTATACCTTTGTCTCGGACAAACAATAATACAGGTTATGGAAATCGATAATCAATCGGTAGATTACCGTCCGCTCATCCTTGTTGCGGAAGACGATGATAGTAACTTTAAGTTGATAAAGGCTATTATAGGGAGAAAGTGTGAGATAATGTGGGCGAAGAACGGTGAGGAGATTGTCTCTTTGTTTCGCGAATACCGTGACAAGGCGGATGCAATACTGATGGATATTAAGATGCCTGTAATGAATGGTTTGGAAGCTACGCAAATTATACGCCGGGAAGGCGGAACATTGCCTGTTATCATGCAAACGGCCTATGCTTTCTCTGCCGACCGTGAAAATGCCATAAAGAGCGGCGCTTCGGAAGTATTGGTAAAGCCCATTACATTGAGCGCCTTGCGCAACTGCTTGAGCAGTTACCTTCCCCGACTGGAATGGTAGGCTTTCCGCAATGAAAAGATAACTGTATCTTAGGGTTTGTTTATATTTTGATTAAAGAGTTATATAGCTTGCTATACTCCTCATAAAGACAGAAAAACATCCTCACAAAGAATTCTCTAAAGAATGCTGAACAAAAATTAAGCAGGTTCTGAACAAAATTTCTATTCTTTTGTTAATGAAGTCTAACCAAAATTTAACGGAATGAATAGTAAACTGCGCTTTTTGTTAATATCACTGTTTATATTCTTCGTGGCAGCATTACAGGCTTCAGCAGACGGTGATATCCGTGTATCGGGCATTGTGATGTCGGAAGGAGAACCTTTGCCGGGAGCATCGGTATTGGTGAAAGGTACTCACAACGGAACGGTAACTGACGTTGACGGGAAATATACCCTTACCGTACCGGCGGACGGTACGCTGGTCTTTAGCTTTATCGGACTGAAAACTACAGAACAGAAAGTCAATGGACGCACAGTTGTCAATGCGGAATTGCTTCCGGACAGCGAACAACTGGATGAGGTAATGGTGGTGGCTTATGCCACTGCCAAGAAGTATAGCTTTACGGGAGCGGCTTCCACGGTAAAGGGGAGCGAGATTGCCAAGATGCAGGTGTCCAATGTGTCGCGTGCGCTCGAAGGTACGGTTTCCGGACTTCAGGCAAGTGCGCCCAGCGGCCAGCCGGGTACGGATGCTGAAATACGTATTCGCGGTATCGGCTCTATCAATGCGTCGAGCGCCCCGCTTTATGTGGTGGACGGCGTCCCTTTCGACGGTAGCATCAACTCCATTAATCCGGAAGATATAGCTTCGCTGACGGTACTGAAAGATGCCGCTTCGGCTGCTCTCTACGGTTCGCGGGGAGCCAACGGTGTCATTATCATAACTACCAAGCAGGGACATACCGACTCGAAAACCACGGTCAGCATCAATGCCAGCTTCGGTGGTTCCAACCGGGCTATCCGCGATTACGACCGTGTTGGAACCAATCAGTACTTCGAACTCTATTGGGAAGCTTTGCGCAACCAATATGCTCTGAATTCGGATAAATATACTCCGCAGACCGCAGCTGCCCAAGCCTCGAAAGACCTGGTAGGCAAGCTGATGGGCGGCGGCCCTAATCCTTACGGACCCAACTATCCGCAACCTGTAGGTACGGACGGCAAACTGCTTGCCGGCGCTACTCCGCTTTGGAATGTGGACTGGCAGAAGGAAATGGAACAACAGGCATTGCGTACGGAAGTCGGATTGAATGTTTCCGGTGGCGGAAAGACCAACCAGTACTATTTCTCGGCCGGCTATCTGAACGACAAGGGTATTGCCCTTGAGTCCGGCTACCAACGCTTCAACTTGCGTTCCAACATTTCGAGCGAGATAACCCGTTGGTTGCGCGGCGGTGTGAATATGAGCTATGCCCACTCCATACAGAACTATCCGGTTTCGTCCGATGCCAAGACGAGCAATGTCATTAACGCCGGACGTCTAATGCCCGATTTTTATCCTGTGTATGAGATGAACGCCGACGGTACATACAAACTCGACTCGGAAGGAAAGCGGATTTACGACTTCGGTTCCTACCGGCCGTCGGGCGCTACAGCCAACTGGAACCTGCCTGCAACCTTACCCAATGATAAATCCGAGCGTATGCGGGACGAGTTCTCCGGACGTACTTTCCTTGAGGTCACTTTCCTTGAAGGGTTGAAATTCAAGACCAGCTTCAACTTCGACCTGATAGACTACAATACGCTGGATTATACCAATCCCAAAATTGGTCCTGCCGTCAATACGGGCGGTGGAGCAAGCCGCGAATATACCCGTACTTTCTCCTGGACATGGAATAACATCGTGACCTACGATAAGACTTTCGGCGAACACCACTTCAATATCCTTGCCGGACAAGAGGCTTACTCTTACCGTTACGATGTGTTGCAGGCGGCACGAAGCAATATGGCTGTGCCCGATATGCCGGAACTGGCTGTCGGTTCGCTTGTAACCGTAGGCACGGGCTATCGCATCGATTATTCACTGTTAGGCTATCTTATCAATGCCCAATATGACTACCGGAGCAAGTATTTCTTCTCCGCTTCCTACCGCCGCGACGGTTCCTCGCGTTTCGCACCGGGTACACGCTGGGGCAATTTCTGGTCGTTGGGAGCTTCGTGGCGCATAGACCGCGAAGCGTTCATGCAGAATACCGCCGACTGGCTTTCCGCCCTGACCTTAAAGGCCAGTTATGGCGCGCAGGGCAATGACAACCTGGGTACGTATTATGCCAGCAGCGGACTGTATTCCATTGTTTCACAGGCAGGTGAGAATGCTTTGGTGTCCGACCGTCTTGCAACGCCCGATTTGAAATGGGAGACTAACCTCAACCTCAATGTAGGTATCGACTTTTCATTGTTCGATAACCGTTTCTCCGGTTCGTTCGATTTCTTCCAGCGCCGTTCCAAAGACTTGCTGTATTCCCGTCCGTTGGCAACTTCCCTGGGTTATACTTCTATGGACGAGAATATAGGTGCTTTAAAGAATACGGGCTTTGAAATAGACCTCAAAGGAACGCTTATACACACCCGTGACTTTATGTGGCGTATGGGTGTCAACCTTACGCACTACAAGAACGTGGTGACCGACCTTCCGCTGAAAGACATGCCCGTTACCGGAGTTACCCGCCTGAAGGAAGGGCGTTCGGTCTATGACTTCTATCTGCGCGAATGGGCAGGGGTAGACCCGGACAACGGCGACCCGCTGTGGTATAAGAACGTGAAGGATGAGCAGGGCAATATCACCGGACGCACCACCACCAATGACTATGCTCAGGCTGATTATTACTATGTGGACAAATCTTCGCTCCCTAAGGTGTATGGCGGGTTCAACACCGCTTTCTCATACAAGGGTTTTGAGTTATCCGCCATCTTTGCCTACAGCATAGGCGGTTATATCGTAGACCGTGACGTTACGATGCTGTGGAGCAACGGAAGCAATCCGGGACGTGCCTGGTCTACCGAGATACTGAAACGCTGGACGCCGGAAAACCGCTACACGGACGTGCCGGCCCTGAAAACAGTGTCCAATAACTGGAACTCCAACTCCACCCGCAATCTGTTCAACAATTCGTATCTGCGGATGAAGAACATCACGCTGTCCTACAACTTCCCGCAGCCGTTGATAAAGAAAATCAGCCTGAACAGCCTGCAACTTTTTGTACAGGCGGACAACCTGCTGACTTTCTCCAAGAATCAGGGACTGGACCCGGAGCAGGGCATCACAGGACTGACCTATTACCGTTATCCTGCCATGCGTTCCATTTCGGGCGGGCTTAATGTTTCATTCTAAATCACTGTTAACAATGAATACTTTCCTTAAAAATACAGCAATCCTCGCAGTGGGATTATTGTCCGTCTTGTCCTCGTGCAGCGGAGACTTTCTCGACAACAAACCTACGGACGCCGTAGATTCGGGTATCGTCCCCGTACCTTCCAATGCCGGACGTATCTTCAACGGTGCATGGTATAACTTGTTTGAGTACAGCAGTACGTATGCCAATATCGGCTATCGTGCCCTGATGTTGCAGGACGACATGATGGCGGACGATGTGGTGTCGCGTCCGATGTATGGTTTCAACTCATCCTACCAGTTTAACGATGTGGGGATGCCGGCCAACAACCGCACTGCATTTGCCTGGTATCTGATGTACAAGACTATCGACAATTGCAATACCGCCATTTCCATTACCGCGACCGGTGATGATAATACGGCCGATTTCCGCCATTCCAAGGGGCAAGCCTACGCTTTGCGGGCTTTCTGTTATCTGCATCTGGCTCAGCACTACCAGTTTACTTATCTGAAAGACCCTTCCGCACCGGCTGTTCCTCTTTATACGGAACCTACCGCCTCTACGACAGAGCCCAAAGGGAAGGCTACCTTGGAAGAGATATATACGCAGATATTCAAAGACCTGAATAAGGCTAAGGAGCTTCTTGAAGGGTATGTCCGTCCGGACGACAAATCCAAGTTCAAGCCGGATGTAAGCGTTGTCAACGGATTGCTGGCACGTGCCTATTTGCTTACCGGACAATGGAATGAAGCCGCCGGGGCTGCACTTGAGGCGGCTGAAGGATATACTTTAATGACGGATGCCAAAACGTATATGGGCTTTAACGACATATCCAATACCGAGTGGATGTGGGGGCATCCCCAATCTGTGAGTCAGTCCGACGCCAGTTATAATTTCTATTATATTGATGTGGTGACTCCCGATGCGTATAACAGTTTTATGGCCGACCCGCACTTTAAGGACATTTTCGAAGCGGGAGATATCCGTCTGGAGCTGTTCCAGTGGATGCGCGAAGGCTATTTGGGTTATCGCAAGTTCCGCATCCGTGCCGACCAGACCGGTGATATCGTTGTGATGCGTTCCGCCGAGATGTTTCTGATAGCTGCGGAAGCACTGGCTCGTGAAGGACGGTTGGAGGAAGCCGTGAAACCGTTGAACACATTGCGTAATGCCCGCGGACTTGCCGATTATGACCTGGCAGGCAAGACGCAGGAACGGCTTGTCGATGATATTCTGCTGGAACGTCGCCGCGAATTGTGGGGTGAGGGATTCGGCATTACCGATATTCTCCGTACGCAACGTTCGGTAGAACGCATGCCGTTGACGAAAGAGGAAGCGGAGCAAACGTACGATTGCTGGCAGCAGGGAGATACTTATAGGGAATATAACCCCGAAGGTCATTGGTTCACTTCCTTTCCCGACGGAACGAAGTTTGTGCCGAACAGTGTGTATTATCTGTATGCCATTCCGGAAAAGGAGACGAATGCGAATCCTAATCTATAGGAGAGGGGTGTTGGGAAGTGATTGATGTTTTTTAGGCACGGATTACGCGGATTACACGGATTTATTTTATTCTTTTTCCGTGTAATCCGCGTAATCCGTGCCTAAAAATAGTACCCTGAATAGTGCGTAACCGGCATATCTTCAAATTTGTTACTCCGTCTTCTTACTTTCTCTTTCCTGCATTTTGCGTTTCACGAACTCAATCTTCAGGTTGGCCTCTTCCATATTCTTCTTGATTTCCGTGATGGAAGACAGCAGTTGCGCCAGTTCATAGACAGCTGCCACCGCCTTGCGGTCGTTCGGTGTCATGACAGTGGCATAGGAACGTTCGCCAAGATAGTGTACGCGGATATTCTTGTCTTTGTTCAGATTGAGGAAAGCGATTACATTACCGTCTTCGCCCAACTTATAGTCTGCTTTCTCTATCTTCTCGCCCAAATCGGTCGTTTCATAGCTGTCCTTGGAAGCCGGGGTTTCGGCAAAACTGCCGTCGGGTGCGGTGACTTTCACTGCGAGGTGATGGATGTTATGTGGGTCGCAATAGATGGAAGTCATGCTCATCACTCCGGTCTCATCTACCTGAAAACGCAGGTAAGAGCGGTGCAGGTTCTTTTCTATCACTTGTGAGGGATGCAGGTAATTGCCGATTTTTTGATATTCGGCATCTTTCTCGAAAGTATAATTCTTCTTGATGGCATCCACCTCTTTTTGTTTTTCCTGGAGCATACTGTCGAGGTAGACCAGCGTTTTCTCCTGTTCTTTTAGTTCCACCTGCTGCATCAGTCCGATACCCTCGCGGCGTGTTTCAAAGGCCTTCGGATAGAGTATCTTGATGCTGTCAATCTGAATCTTCGCTTCGCTGTAATCTCCGCGTTCAAACGCTTCGCGGGCTGCCTGGAGTTTCTCTCCTGCTTTTTTCTCTACATTGCTGCAAGAGAAGAGCGTGCAGCAGAGGCACGCAAGGAATGCTGCTTTCTTCATAATTTTCATTCTTGATGTTAGTGGGGGCAAAAATAAAAAATAATATCCGTATCTTTGCACCCTCAAAATGATTTATTGACAAATGATTGAATTGACGACAGAAGAACTGAAGCAGCGTTTCAGTGACAGCATATTTAAGCGGATTTCCGAAACAGCGGATGAATTGGGACTGGAGTGCTACGTAGTCGGCGGCTACGTGCGCGACATATTCCTGCAGCGTCCTTCCAAAGACATCGATGTGGTAGTAGTGGGCAGCGGTATTGCAATGGCCGAGGCGCTTGCCAGGCGTTTGGGACGCGGCGCGCATCTTTCTGTTTTCAAGAATTTCGGGACGGCGCAGTTGAAGTATCACGGCACGGAAGTGGAGTTTGTGGGTGCACGTAAAGAGTCCTACACGCACGACTCGCGCAAACCGATTGTAGAGGACGGCTCGCTGGAAGACGACCAGAACCGCCGGGATTTTACTATCAATGCCTTGGCGGTTTGCCTGAACAGTCAGCGTTACGGCGAACTGGTAGACCCCTTCGGCGGCATGGCGGACATGAAGGAGAAGACCATCCGCACGCCGCTCGACCCGGACATCACCTTCAGCGACGACCCTCTGCGCATGATGCGTTGTATCCGCTTTGCCACCCAACTGAATTTCTATATCGACGATGATACTTTCGAATCCTTATGCCGCAACAAAGAGCGCATCTCCATCATATCCAAAGAGCGCATTGCAGACGAGCTGAACAAGATTCTGCTCTCTCCCGTTCCGTCCAAAGGATTTATAGACTTGGACCGTTCGGGCCTGTTGCAGCTCATCTTCCCGGAACTGGTTGCCTTGCAAGGCGTTGAAACCCGTAATGGCAGAGCGCATAAGGACAACTTCTACCATACGCTCGAAGTGCTCGATAATATCAGCAAAAAGACCGATAACCTCTGGTTGCGCTGGGCAGCCCTTCTGCACGATATAGCCAAACCGGCGACCAAACGCTGGGAACCTCGTGCCGGATGGACATTCCACAACCATAACTTCATCGGCGAGAAGATGATACCCGATATCTTCCGGAGAATGAAGCTTCCCATGAATGAGAAGATGAAATACGTGCAGAAGCTGGTAGGGCTGCACATGCGTCCCATAGTGATAGCGGATGATGTGGTGACCGACTCGGCCGTACGCCGTCTGCTGTTTGAGGCTGGCGATGATATAGACGACCTCATGACCTTGTGCGAGGCTGATATCACTTCCAAGAACATGGAGCGCAAGCAGCGCTTTCTGAACAACTTCCAACTGGTACGTCAGAAACTGAAGGACTTGGAAGAGCGCGACCGTATCCGTAACTTCCAGCCTCCTGTCAGCGGTGAGGAGATTATGAAAACATTCAATCTTCCCCCCTGCCAGCAAGTGGGTGCATTGAAGAGTGCTATCAAGGATGCCATATTGGACGGCGTCATTCCCAATGAGTATGAAGCTGCCCGAGCGTTTATGCTGCAACGGGCGGAGAAAATGGGGCTGAAATAGGCTCCGGCACTCTATGGAAAAAACAGGGAGTGTGTCAAAATTCAATTTTGAGGAGATAAACTTTTAACTTGAAATTTGCACATTCTGAAAGAATCGAGGAAAGGGTCGTATCATAACTCTCAAAGTTGAGTTTGATACGACCCTTTTAAAGGTTATAATTACAATCTGTAACTTTTCAGAGGCTCATTTTAGTTTTGACAGCCTCTTAGCAAAATGTATATCGCTTGACTTTCGGTTGATAAAGGAATGTCCTTACTCTTCCGCCTGGAATTTTCTGCTCACCTTCATCAGGTTGATGGAGTAGGTCACAATATTCTGTGCTTCCTGTATCATCGTCAGATACACCATGCTTACCTTAATGCTGCCGGACTGGCTTTGAATGCGTTGTAACTCTTCGCGTTTCAGGTGGGCGAGCTGGCCGTTCAGGTCGTTGGCTTTGTGTATATCTTCCTCGAAGTTATTGTAGTTGTTGTTCTCCAGCTTGTGGCGGCACACCTGCAGCAGGTAAACGATGTCTTCCGTTACATCGGCAAACTCACCTTTCTGGATGGTATCGAGCGGCTTGAAGTTATTGTCGATATGCTCCAGACACGGTTCGCAAAGACGTCCCACACTATATACCAGTTCGCTGGCAAAGTCATTGCCCTGGTAGTAGTAAAGTCCTTTTTCGAGCACCGTATTGTTGTCCAGGCGGCACATGGCAAGCGTACCGGTACGTTTCATTTGTTTAATCAGTTGTTTCTCGAACTTCACGGAACCCATTGCCCGGCGCAGTCCGCGCAGGTTTTCGTGCAGGAAAGCGGTGACGGTGCGTTCGAAGTTATCTTCCGTAAATTCCAGTATTTTACCTAATTCCTCACGGGTGTGCTTGCGCAGCAATTCCAGAATTTCCATGTTGTCCGTGCTCTGCATCAGTTGCTTGATGGTAGCGTTTCCTTTTTCCTTCTCTTTGCGCTTCTTGTACATTATCTGGCTGCGTATCAGCATGAATACTGCCAGACCGATAAGGGCGATGATAGCGATTGTACCGCCGAAATGAATTACGAAGGTAACGAAGAAACAGATGGTAAACGCCGCTCCGGCAGTGATGAACCAGCCGCCGATAACGCTCAGTACGCCGGTGATACGGAATACGGCGGAGTCACGTCCCCAGGCGCGGTCGGCAAGGGAAGTACCCATAGCCACCATGAAAGTAACGTAAGTGGTGGAGAGCGGGAGTTTCAATGAAGTACCCAGGGCAATGAGCAGGCCGGCAAGTACCAGATTGATGGAGGCACGTACCAAGTCGAACGCCGCACCGTCGGCAATGATGGCTTCGTCCTTTTGGAAACGGGTCTCAATCCAGCGTTTGCCGCTTTCGGGCATCACTTTGGAAAGTCCGTTGGCTATCGTCATACTGAAACGTACCAGTGTACGTGCTATGGGAGTGCTGCCGAAGCTCTCTTCACCTTCGTCCTGGCGGGAGAGGTCGACGGAAGTCTTGATTACATTGTGTGCTTTCTTGGATGTGCACAGTGCATATACCATGATGGCGCCCGCACCGATAAGGAAGTACCACGGCGTTTTGGCAGGGCCGAGCAGTGAGGTCATCAGGAAGCCGTCGGGACCTGCGGCAGTGCCGTTGGTCGTATAGTCGATGAAAGAGGAGTAACCGGCAAGGGGCACACCTATGAAGTTCACCAAGTCGTTGCCGGCAAAGGCGAGGGCGAGGGCGAAAGTACCCAGAAGCACCACTATCTTGAATACGTTTACCTTGCACCAGTGCAGCACCTGCATCAATATGGTGAAGAACACGAAGAAGCAACCGATGAGCATAGCAGTGTTCTCCTGTATCCAGTGCTTGTTTTCGGGAGTCATGAAAGAGCTGTCCTTCAAGCCTTTTATCAGCATGAAGTAGATGATGGAAGTAGCTGCGATACCGCCGAAGATACCGATGCTGTACTTCATCTTTTTGGTGTAGTTGAAGGTGAAGACGATACGTGCCAGCCATTGCACCAGCATACCGAAGAAGAAGGCGATGGCTACGGATACGAATATCGCCATGATAACGGACAATGCCTTGTCTGTGTTGATAAGATCGCCCAGTCCGAGCGTATCGCTGCCGTACACTTTGATGAGGGCGAGGGCAAAGGTTCCGCCCAGCAGCTCAAAGACCATGGATACGGTGGTGGACGTCGGCATTCCCATGGTGTTGAATACGTCCAGCAGTACCACGTCTGTCAGCATCACTGCCAACAGGATGCACATGATTTCCGCAAAATAAAAATGCTCCGGCTGGTAGATACCGTGACGGGCGATGTCCATCATGCCGTTGGAGAGGGCAGCGCCGATGAATACACCGATACCTGCTATAAACAGTATCGTCTTGAAAGATGCTGCTTTGGCTCCGACAGCAGATTGTAGAAAGTTAACCGCATCATTGCTGACACCCACGACGAGGTCGAAGACCGCGAGGACGAACAGGAAGATGACAATGCATAAGTAGATAGTTTCCATAACATGTATTTTATTTCCGGTTGCAAAGGAACGTGTTTCGTGTTGCAGGGAAATGTCATATATGTTACAGAAATGTTACAAACTTCTCTCTCAACTTTCCACTCTCAGTTCTCCGCTTTTCAGGTATTCATAGAAAGTATATTGCGCCCGTACTTTCTCCTTTTGCGGACGGGCTGATTTCCAGCGGTTACGCAGGTGGTCGTCCACAAAGCAGGCTTTGCGCTTGTCCGAGAGCTGGATGGAAAGCATGTCCGACAGTTCCCGTTTCAAATCCGGGTCCAGAATTGGGGTTACAGCCTCTATGCGGCGGTACAGGTTCCGGCGCATCCAGTCCGGCGAGCCGAGGAAAAGTTTCGGCTTTCCGCCGTTGCCGAAGTACCACACGCGGGCATGTTCCAGAAATGTATCCACAATACGTGTTACACGGATGTTACGGCTGTACTTCCGTCCGGGAATGAGGCAGCAGATACCCCGTACGATAAGGTCTATCCTGACTCCGGCCTGCGAGGCTTCGTACAGGCGGTCTATCATGGTGGGGTCTTGCAGGGCGTTCATTTTGAGTATAATCCTTCCCTGCTTTCCGCTTTTCGCCAGTTCTATTTCATGGTCGATGAGGCGGTTCAGTTCGGGAATCAGGTTGAAGCGTGCCACCAGCAGGCGGTGGAACACGGGATTTTCCTTGCCCTGAAAAGTGCGGAACAGGTTGTGCAGGTCGTTTACGAGTATGGGGTTGCAGGTGAACAGACCGGAGTCTGCATAGAGCGTGGCGGTCTTTTCGTTGAAGTTTCCGGTGCTGATGTAGGCATAGCTGGGCAGTTTGTGGCCTTGTCTGTCGCGGCGCAGCACAAGGGCTACTTTGGCATGTACCTTCAGTCCGGGCAGGCTGAACAGGATATTGATACCGGCAGCTTTCATCATCTCGGCGGTGGCAAGGTTGTTCTCCTCGTCGAAACGGGCTTTCAGCTCTACGAAAACGGTTACTTTCTTACCGTTCTGCGCGGCAGCTATCAGGGTGTTGATAACTGCGGAGTTTTCCGCAACGCGGTATTGGGTTACCATGATTTCGCGCACGGTGGGTTCGTGTACGGCTTCGTACAGGAAATGGATGAAGTGCTCGAAAGAGTGGTACGGGTAGTGCAACAGCAGGTCTTTTTTCTCCACATACCGGAAAATGGACTCCCGCTCGTCCAGGCAGGTCAGCTTCATGGGCTGAGGCTTGCGGATGGGGCGCACGGCATTGTTCGGATTGGGCAGATGCCGCAGGTCTTCCATATTGAGGTGTTTGTCGCCCGGAACCAGTTCCTGGCGGTTGATGCGGAAGGCATCTACAAGGAAGTCCAGAAAATCGTCGGGCATGGCGCGGTCGTACACAAAACGGCAGACGGCTCCTATCTTGCGTTTTTTCACTTTGCTTTTCACCTGCTCTATAATTTCGGAAGTGTTGGCGGACTCGTCTATCAGTATGTCCGCATCCCGCGAAATCTTGATGCAGTAGCTGCTGTCCACATCATAGCCGGGGAATATCGTGTCGATATTGGCTTTGATGATGTCCTCGATGAACATCAGGTAGTAGTTCTTCCCGTGCTTGGGTAGTTCGATGAAGCGGGGCACTTTGCTGTAGGGCAGCTTCATCACGAAGTATTGGGGAGTTCTTCCTTTGTTTGCTTGTCCCTCTGTGCCCTTGTCTCCTTTCGGATACAGTCGTATGGCAAGGTACAAGCGGTTGTCGCGCAGGAACGATATTACCTTGTCCTTGCTGACGGGTACGGGAGAGAGATACGGAAAGATTTCCTCCCGGAAGAAGCTCCGAAGGAATTCTTTATGGAAAGGCTCTACGTTGCGGCTCTGGTAGAAGATGATGTGCTGTTGCCGCAGGGCGGGCAGTATTTTCTGTTCGTAGATGCGGATACGCTCTTCCAGTTGGCGGTTCACCTCTTCGTTGATTTCGGACACCAGTTGCATGGCGGACTGCACACTCTCTTCATCGCTGTGTGCGGCGCCGGTGGCAATGGCCTTATGGTCGGCCACACGTATTTTGTAGAACTCTTCCAGGTTGGACGAGTATATGGATATAAAGTTGATGCGCTCGTACAGCGGCAGTGTATCGTCTTCCGCTTCCAGTAATACCCGGTAGTTGAATGACAGCCAACTGATGTCGCGCTTGAAATATCTGCTCTCCATAAATAAGATTAGGTTTATTTTCCAAATATAGCTACCTTTGCACACATAAACAAATGAAAAATGACAAAAGTAGGTTTACTGTCGGATACGCACGGGTATTGGGATGAGAAGTATTTGCAGTACTTCGAGCCGTGCGATGAAATATGGCATGCAGGTGACATCGGTACATTGGAAGTGGCACAGAAGCTGGCGGCTTTCCGTCCGTTCCGTGCGGTGTACGGCAATATAGACGGGCAGGATCTGCGCCGGCTCTATCCGCAGGTGCTCCGTTTTACGGTAGACGGCGCCGAGGTGCTGATGAAACATATCGGCGGCTATCCCGGCAAATACGATCCGTCCATACAGGGAAGCATCCTGGTGCATCCGCCCAAGCTGTTCATCAGCGGTCATTCGCATATATTGAAGGTGAAGTTCGACAAGACACTGGGCATGCTTCATATAAACCCTGGCGCAGCGGGCATTTACGGCTTTCATAAAGTGCGTACCATGGTACGTTTCGTTGTGGACAACGGTGTGTTCAAAGACCTTGAAGTCATAGAGCTTGCAGGCTGATTTTGACTTTATTATTTTGTCATGTCAGAACTTTTTCAGAACTTTGTGCCCTGAATAGCAACGAGAGCCGTGGGGCATTGTCCTCCTTCTTATTTTATTCTACATTTGAAGTCAATCCAATAAAGAACTGAAATATGAAAGGAATTATTCTTGCAGGTGGCAGCGCCACTCGTCTCTATCCATTGTCAAAGGCTATCTCCAAGCAGATTATGCCGGTCTACGACAAACCCATGATTTACTACCCCCTTTCCACATTGATGCTGGCGGGAATACGTGAAGTGCTGATTATCTCCACTCCGCGCGACCTACCCATGTTTCGCGATTTGTTAGGAACAGGTGAGGAGCTTGGTATGTCTTTCTCTTATAAGATACAGGAAAAGCCCAACGGACTGGCACAGGCTTTCGTGCTTGGAGCGGAATTTCTGAACGGTGAGCCGGGATGCCTTATCTTGGGCGATAATATGTTCTATGGACAGGGTTTTTCCGCCATGTTGAAGCGTGCCGCTTCTATCGAGAAGGGTGCATGTATCTTCGGCTATTATGTAAAAGACCCGCGTGCATACGGCGTGGTAGAGTTCGATGCCGACGGCAAAGCCATCTCTCTGGAAGAGAAACCGGCACAGCCCAAGAGCAATTATGCGGTTCCCGGTTTGTACTTCTACGATTCTACTGTAACGGAAAAGGCCGCCGCCTTGAAGCCTTCTGCCCGCGGTGAATATGAAATAACCGACCTCAACCGTCTTTATCTGGAAGAAGGAACGCTGAAAGTGGAACTCTTCGGACGTGGATTCGCCTGGTTGGATACGGGTAATTGCGACAGCCTGCTCGAAGCAAGCAATTTCGTTGCCACCATACAGAACCGTCAGGGGTTCCGTGTGAGCTGTATTGAGGAGATAGCATGGCGCAAAGGCTGGATAGACGTAGATCAGCTCCATCGTCTCGGTGAACAGCTCGGAAAAACCGAATACGGCAAATATCTGATGGAACTTGCAGACTCGTACCGCTGACAAGAAACATGTGACTTCTCTATTTCTTAATTTTTAATTCTCAATTTTTAATTTATGAAGACTTATCTTGTAACCGGTGCTGCCGGTTTTATCGGAGCTAATTATATAAAGTATATTCTGGCAAAGCACGACGATATAAAAGTTGTAATATTGGATGCCCTGACCTATGCGGGCAATTTAGGTACTATTGCCAAGGACATCGATGATGAACGTTGCTTCTTTGTGAAAGGCGACATTTGCGACCGTATCCTTGCCGATGAACTGTTTGCCAAATATAAATTCGATTATGTGGTGAACTTCGCAGCCGAAAGCCATGTAGACCGCAGTATCGAGAACCCGCAACTGTTCCTTATGACCAACATTCTGGGTACTCAGAATCTGCTGGATGCCGCCCGTCGTGCATGGGTGACGGGTAAGGATGAGTCAGGCTATCCTACCTGGCGTAACGGAGTGCGCTATCATCAGGTATCTACGGACGAGGTTTACGGTTCGCTGGGAGCGGAAGGCTTCTTCACGGAGAAGACTCCGCTGTGTCCGCATAGCCCGTACAGCGCTTCCAAGACCAGTGCCGATATGGTGGTGATGGCCTATCATGATACCTACAAAATGCCTGTCACCATTACCCGCTGTTCCAATAACTACGGCCCGTATCACTTCCCGGAAAAACTGATTCCGCTGATTATAAAGAATATCCTTGAAGGCAAGAACCTGCCGGTGTACGGTGACGGCAGCAATGTACGCGACTGGCTGTACGTGGAAGACCACTGTAAGGCCATCGACCTTGTAGTGCGCAAAGGCGTGGAAGGTGAGGTTTATAACGTAGGCGGCCATAACGAAAAGACCAATCTGGAAATTGTGAAACTGACTATCGCTACTATCCGCCGTCTCATGGAAGAGGAACCGAAATACCGTGCAGTCCTGAAAAAGCAAGTGAAAGATGCCGACGGACAGATTGACATCAGTTGGATAAACGAGGATTTGATAACGTTCGTGAAGGACCGCCTCGGTCATGACCAGCGTTATGCCATCGACCCCACCAAGATAACGGATGCCTTAGGCTGGTATCCCGAAACAAAATTTGAAGTGGGTATCGTTAAGACCATCGAATGGTATCTGAATAATCAGGACTGGGTGGAAGAAGTTACCAGCGGCGATTATCAGAAGTACTACGAAAGAATGTACGGAAAGAAATAACCGTTACAGAATAAAGGCAAGGCTTAGCAACAAGCCGAAGAACAGCATATTACGTGAGGTTTCACCTAATATGCTGTTTAGTTTTTTACCGCTTCGTATGGCTGCCATTCTGCGCCAGGTCAGTACATGCAGGCAGAGGTAGACGCAGGGGGCCCAGATAAAGGCAAGCGGTTCTATTTTGCCGGTATAAACAAACCATAGGCTGAGCAAGGCAGCTGCCACACCTAATCCCAGATAGAGGTAACGGCCGAAAGGTTCGCCGAAACGGACAATCAGCGTACGTTTGCCGCTGAGGGCGTCCTGTTCCCGGTCGCGGTAGTTGTTTACGACCAGCAAGGTGTCTATTACCAGGCCGCAGATGAACGAGGCTACCCACACGTCGGCCGTAATGACGTGGGCTTGTACGTAATAAGTTCCGCCTACGGGGATAAAGCCGAAGAAAACCAGTACGAGCAAGTCACCCCAGCCTTTGTAGGAGAGTAGGGTGGTGTATAGGAAAGCGAATATTACGCAGAGCAACCCCAGCAATATCAGTTCCCAACCGCCGTGAGGCAATTGTCCCCAGCACTGCTGCAAGAGTGTGCAACCTATGAGGCAGGAGAATATGAGCATGCCTGCTATCCCCCGTTTCATGGCTGTGGGAGTAATCCAGCCTTGTGCGCAGGCACGTTCGGGGCCGAGGCGGTCTGCACGGTCACTGCCTTTCAGGTAATCGTAAAGGTCGTTGATGAAATTGGCGGCAATCTGCATGCCGCAGGCAAACAGCGCACATAGCAGCGCCGGTATGATGTTGAATGTTTCATCGGCAAATGCCAGGGCGGAACCTGTCAATACGGGAATAACGGCTCCCGTCAGTGTCTTGGGACGGGCGGCAAGTATCCATGCGTGGAACGAGTTGGTAGCTATTGCTTTCATGTCGTACTTTTAGAAAGTTATACTACAAAGATAGTTAAAGGATTTGTTATCTTTGCACTGCTATTCGGGTAAAATTATTCGTTGTACCAAACAATAAAGATAAATCTATGGCTCAAGCGCTGTTTTATAGAGGGTTCGGGAGACTGCTGTTTTTTTCTTTTCCGGTATTGCTGTTCTTTTCATCGTGCCGGTCTGCGCGTAATTTTACCTCGCCTCTTCCCGGTGAGTATTCTGTCCGGATATCCGGATTTCCGGCATCCGGATATAAGAATGTGAAGCGCGTCAGGCAGTATGAATTTGCACACCGTGATGTTCCTGCCGCATTCGACGGTTGCCGGCTGGCTTTTGTTTCGGATTTGCACTACCGTAGTTTGCTGAAAGAGAAAGGGCTGAAGGACATCACCCGACTGTTGAATGATTTGCAGGTCGATGCCTTGCTGATAGGTGGCGACCTGCATGAGGGCTGCGAGTATGTTCCGGCTGTGATTGCGGCATTGGGAGCTGTGAAAGCGCCTTTGGGCACTTATGCCGTTCTTGGAAACAATGATTATGAGGCTTGTTACGATGATATTCTAAAGGAAATGGAGCGTCAGGGTATCCGTTTGCTGGAGCATAAAGCGGATACTTTGAAACGGAATGGTGAGCGGATTGTGATAGCCGGGGTGCGCAATCCTTTCAATCTTGAACGGAACGGGCAGTCGCCTACGCTTTCCCTCTCTCCCGATGACTTCGTCATATTGCTGACGCATACTCCCGATTATGCCGAAGATGTTCCCATAACCAATGCCGATCTTGTGCTTGCAGGACATACGCATGGCGGGCAGGTAACGCTGTTTGGGCTGTATGCTCCTGTAGTTCCTTCTCGTTACGGGCAACGTTTTCTGAAAGGGATAAAGACCAATTCCGAGAAGCAACCTGTCATCATAACAAATGGTATCGGAACTTCCAGTAAGAATCTGCGGTTGTTTGCACCAAGTGAGGTGGTAGTCTTGACGCTGAGAAAGTTATAAGCGTATTTATATTTGTGCCATGCCTGTGGCACAACTGTGCCTATTGGACGGCACAACTGTGCCACCCTAAGAACACATTATGCTGTCAGGGTGGAATAGTTGGAGGATGTCTTTTACGTCATCACTCTGATATTTCAAACAGATGATGGTGTTGCTGAAAACGCAAAATGGATATATCCCGCGTTTTATAAGTAGGGATTTACTTCTACATCTTGAGGCTTTTCTTCTACGGTGTCGTCAACCGAAATTCCCATGTCAATTCTACCGCTGGCTCTGGTTTTTATATTCAGTTTATACCATTTTGCCGCTTCAAGCTGAATGGTTTGCGTTGCTGTACGTACATTGCCTTTATATGTACCGGAAACGGTGCATTTCAGATTAGGATTTTTACTGTCGATGTTAAAAAACGCTGCATCGTATGTACTGTTGCATTTGCCGTTACTGTCGAAAGTGATGATCCGTGAAGGTTCCGCTTCTGTAGAAACCTCAACGGTATAACCATTGAAGACCTGTGCAAAGACTTCGTCATAGGCAATACTTACTTTGGCATTGGCCATAGTGCAGGTTACTTTGACGTTGCTTATCTCATTGGTCTTGACTTCAAAAGGGGCGCTTGTTCCGAAGTAACGTATTTGTCCCACTCCGTCATTAGCGGATTGTCCAACCTCTTCCGTGCAGCTTTCAGCCGTAACTGTGTAGCCGCTTCCTATGGGGAAGATGAAGGTGGTATTCTTAAAGGTCAGAAAGTTGGTTGACTCTAATTTTACATTGCCGTTTTGGAGGACTTGTATGTTGTAGTCCTTCGCATCCGTTTCCGTAAGGTCTGTTACCGTGCGGGTGCTTACTTCGATTTCAGGAGCAGTGGAGTTTTCCAGAGTGAGATTAATCTGGCCGCATTCTTGTACCGGTTCATCATTATTGGTGCAGGCTGCCGCAATCAGCGCAATTCCTGCTAAAGCTAAAAGTTTCTTCATTGTTATAATTGGGGTTTAATTATTCGTAATCATAGTTTAAGACAACATTGTCTATTTTGAGAACACTGCCCACGACACGGTCTTCTCCAAAGGGAGAACTACCGTAATCACCGTTTTCTCTATGCATATTGGAGATAGTGGTATCGTAACCGGATTGAAAAAAGACAGTAATATATTTGGCCTTGCTTTGCATATGCTCTTTATTATATTCAAATTTGAGAGTCTGTGCGGTATACTCCTCTTGTTCGGATGAGTTGAATTCAATGGTACTTGCAATTTCTTTTTTATCCGCATTATATACTTTGGCATAAGCCAGGCACTTGTCATTGATGACAGGGGAATATTTGTAGTCGAACGATATGCTTGTAGGACGGCTTTCATGCTGTATGCCTAATGTGTATGTATCGGTGTTTTTATCGAATGTGCCTGTGAAAAGGTAACCTGCATATGCTGTTCCGTTATCCCGGGTATAAGTATATACTTCATCTCTGCTCCAAGTGCCACTGACTTTTTTGTTGTAGAATGCCAATGTTGAAATTTCTACAGCATTTGCGTCTTTGCTGCTGTCTGCTGTTGGAACAGTACCGGAACACCAGCGCCACCAGACTCCATAACCGACTCCTGTTCCCCAGCCTGTGGCACTTTCCCCACCTTTGGTCGTTCTTTCATTTCTCGTGTTCCAACCTGGAAGGTAATAACAATATAATGGACGGCTCCAACTGCCGTTACCTCCATTTATCTCTTTTTTATTCCAGACTGATTCAAAATTGCCATTCTCCAATTGTTCTGCACTTTCCATTGTTACTTGCTGTGAATTAGTACAGATGATGCTTCCAAAGCGGGAACGGATGGTATATTGGTTGTTGGCAACGAGCCCCTTTATAACAGTCTTTCCATTATCATTTATAGCTTGTATCCAGTTAATTCCGTCCGCTGAAGCTTCGTACACGATATTGGCCAATACTTTTTCCGTCATTTCCGGTTTGGAGCTCATATTCGCTGCCGTCATAGGAGTAATATATATAAATGTACTCCATACATCTCCTTCCATTTGCTCCGGTAGTGTAAAAGAAGGCAAATCGGGATTGCAATTCAGTGTATAGCGATTAGCGACAAGCACGTCTTTTAGTTCCCAGGAGTTCGATTTTGCTTCATTTAAAGTATTCGTACCGGATAATGTTAATGTATAATCCTTGCCTGCCGGTACAAAAAAGTCAGCGTTATTAGGGATTTCTCGTATGCTTGTCCCATCGGAAATCTCGATTTTGTAGGTGTCGTAGTGCTCAAGCAAATTATCGGCTATTGCAGGATGGACGATTGCGCAGGATAGCTTTACGGAAAGGCTCTTTGCTGTTTCCGTGGCTGTTGTAATCCGGAACTCTTCTGTTGCGGCATATAAATAAGGAGCGGTTCCCATGTTTTCCGTTCCATAAGATGCTTCTAACCTGTAAAAGCCTTCATCCAATACTAAAGACGTGAACTCTCCTGTTTGGTTGTACACCACTTCTCCGGTCTGCGTATCGGTTACTTTGTATGTCAGTTCAGATGCTGTCGGTGCGGTAAAAGTGCTTGTGGCACGGGTGACTGTCTCTGCTGAGGCTTCTGCCGAAATATCCACATCTTTCAGCACGAGCCGTCCTTTGCCTTTGTACGAGGGTTGCAAAACGTCTTCCTGGCAGCTTGCAAACCCAAGAAACAGGCAGAGTATGAATATGTATCGCATTGCGTTTCTCATATCTTCTTATTCTTTTCAATAGTCATAATCCAAACTAAACTCATCTACGTAAAGTGTGCTTCCTCTGCCCCCTACGAAGTAGTCGCCATATTTACTTGCCGAGCATACGATGACAATGTAGGTCGGTACACGGTTAGTAACACGGTAGTCCAGGTTCAATTCGAACTTTTTGTATTCCGTTACCGTTGTTCCGCTGTACATTTCGGCGTAGGCAATGATATGTTCGTCGTTTTTGTCAAACAGCTTTCTGTTGGTAGGGCGGGTGCGTATCTCTATCGGTTCCGTCCAATCGCCCAAAGCGATGTATATGGCACATGTATCGGGCTTTCCCTTGTAGTTTTGGAAACGCGTATAGTCCTGACTGCCTTCGGCTGGCAAGTCTGTAATAGGTGCGGTGGTATATTTGTAGTATCCTTTCAATTTTGTCGGGCGACCTGTAAATGGCTGGCCGAAGTTCAAAATACCGTTTGTACCGTCCACCTTGATGAATTTTCCCGTAAACAGGTTGCCGGCGGCAAATTTTACGATTACGTTCTTCGATTCCAGCCTGGCTGCTTTGCCGCTTCCGGTAGCGGTGTCATCGGTGGGGGTGGAATTGCTCTGACTGGCTGTGGTAACGCCTATATTGCCGGTATCCCAAAATGGCGTACTATTTTCTTCCCAGGGGTTTGCCACTTTGCCATCCATGCTCCAATAATCGAAAGAAGCATTGGGCAATTCTATTGCTGCTGTAGTGGTGAAGGTCTTTTCCGTACTTATGGAAGTTCCCGAATATGCACGACAGACATAGGCGGTCGATGCTTTCAGGTGAGGAATACGGGCCGAGAAACTGCCACCGGTCGTTATCATATAGGAAGCATCCACTTTCTGCCACTCTTCAGAGGTTGCCTCACGTATTTCGAAGCCGTTGTCTTCGCTTTCAAGCCCCTCTCCATACAGCCAGGCTACATTGACCCAACCGTCTGCCGATGTTATCTTGACAGCATCTGTTTCGAACACATTGAGTGTCCAGTCTTCCAGTATATCCCGGTAAGTGACGATTACAATTTGCGGTTGTCCGCCTGTAAAGTTCATTACCGTGGCGTTGCCGTCGTATCCGTGTATGGTGGAGCCGGTAGGTCCTAACTTTAGTTCTTTGATTTTAATCTTGGACAAATCCTGCTCTTTGCTTACATAGGCAATGGCTCTTCTCTCTTTTTCGTTTACATAGAAAACGGCTTCACCGATTTGGCCTTCTACAACAAAACGGCGGTCAATCGGCTGTTTGGCTATGATTTTCCACGGGTAATCCTGGTAGAGGGACAGGATAACCGTTTGAGGATTGGTCAGGTCGAAAGTCGTGTCCGGACGTAAGATGCTTCTTGCACCTTCCGTCATTTCCACTTTCCTGATATATACTTTCTTCATATTTACGGTATCGGCAAGGGTCACTGTCACTGTACGGTTCTCCGTACTGATAACCGCTCCTGTGGTTTCCCCCTCTACTTCGAGCGCGGTAATGTCGAGCTTTATAATAGGATAGGGTACATTGTTCTCTATGCAGGAGCTCAGCAGCCCTGCCAATATCAGGAACAGTCCGGTTGCATATGTTTTTATTTTCTTCATGTATCTTACAGGCAAAGTGTAATTCCTATATTTATGTTGAACAAGTTTATTTTGAAGTCGGCGCCGCTGGCAGTGCGTTTGCCTGTTTCACCTTCATTGTTCTTCTGTTTTTCTATTCTGTACTTGAAGCCGACAACGCCGAATGACATCTCGGCGCATACATTCTCCATGATGAATACGGCAACACCGGGATTCAATCCCAGATGTATCTCGTGTATGGTGGTTTCCGTGCGTTTCAATGCTTCGTCCTTGCCACGGGTGAAAGTGCTGCTGCCATTGTTGTAGGAAAGCGAACTCTCATTGAAGAATCCGAAGCGCTTGCCTCTGTCCAGTCCCACATACGAACGGTGGAACAGCGCGATGCTATACGAGTCTTCCGAATAGCGTATGTCTTTGAGGTCGAAACTCAAATCATCGTCAATGTTTAGCGATATGTTGCCCAGGTCGGCTACGGTGTGGTTATACCCGGCTTTGAGTCCGACTATGACATTGTCCTTGAATGCATAACCTACAAATGGTCTGACGGATATTGTACGGAAGTTGCAATCAAAGTCTTTTATCAATGAGAACAGCATCCGGCTGTCCTCGCCGTCATAATTGATATAGGAGAACGTAAGTCCGCCTACCCATTTCTTTTTGGGTATAAAACGGTAATTGATAATTCCCCGGTCGAAGCGTCCGACCGGTTTGGTATAGATAATTTCCGAACTGTCCGGTTGAGCCGCTTCAACAGCCGGCCGTTCAATGTATATCGTATCGTGTACATAAACTGTCCGTACCCGTAACGAGTCGTGCGCTTGGGATAACGCTTCCTGCGTTTCTTGTGCCCGGACTGTTCCCATACCCACCATGATGCACACCATATATATAAGTAACTTCTTCATCCTTGATTATAAATAAAAGGCCAGTCCCAGACCTATGGAAAACAGGTTTATCTTGAAATTGGCGCTACTTGACGAATGTTCGCCTTGATACACCTGGTTGGTTGTCTGTTTGGTTTTACTGAAGTTCAATCCAAGCACACCGATACTGACTTCTACGGCAGTATAGTTGTTGATGAATGCCACAATGCCCGGTGCTGCTCCGATGCTCATGCCGGTGGTTGTGGCGAAAGTTCCGGTGACCGACTCGTCCTTTCCGTTTATTACTCTGGATTGGCTGCCCGACCATTCCAACTGGGTTTCGTTAAAGAGTGCAAACCGCTTGCTTTTGCCCAAACTGATGTAGTTGCGCAGTATCAGCATACCTGAATATGTGTGTCTCAACTGATACAGGTCGTTGATGTCAAACTGGTTGTCATCATCGATATTCAGCGTCAGGCCATCTATCTTTATCAATGAACGGCTGTAGGCGAACCGGCCTCCGGCCGCTATATTGTCTTTAAACGCATAGCATACCAGGGGGCTGACTTTGAATGTATAGCCGTCGGATTTGAATCCGTCGATAATCAGGAACTGGTAGTTATCCTCGGTATGTTCGGAGTAAGATATCGAACTGCCTGCTATCCACTGGCCTTTGGGAACAAATGTGCTTTGTTCGATTTGGCGTTTGAATTCTTGCGCTTGGACTTTACCTCCTGCGATAGCTGCCAGGGCTAATGTTATGATGATTGCTTTTTGTCTCACTTCACAGATGTTTTTATTCATAAACTAATTCGAAGTCGTCGAGCCACATCGTACTTCCTGTTCCGCCACTGAAATAATCGCCGTACTTGCTGGATGAGGCTACGATGATGATAGCTGTCGGCTTCCGGTTGGTATAACGGTACTCTACCGGAATGTTGAATTCAATCATTCCTTCTCCTTCTGTTGAAGATGTGAAGTCCTTTTCACCATAACCTATGATATACTCGCTGTTGACATCGAACAGTTGTGCGCTGCCCGGAGTCTTATAGTTGGTTCTGACTATTACAGGCCATGTCTCTCCGCCGTATGTTTCGCCGGGCCAGTTGCCCAATACGATAAAGATGCTTCCTATATCCGGATCGCCTTTGTCGATAAATTCGCAACTGTTGTCGTAATTCACGGTATTGGATTGGTAGCGGACATATCCGCGCAATGCCGTAGGACGGGATTCGAACGGGCGTCCCCAACCCAGTACACCATTACCTACGACACCATCCATATTGGTAGCCAGGTATTTGCCGGAAAATACATTGCCGGCTGCAAACTGCCCGATGCCTAACATGCTGGCGAATTTGGATTCCAGTTTGGCTGAGTAGCTACCGCCATGCTTCACAGAACCGTCCGCGGTGGTTATATCCGTTCCGGCCTTTTGTGAACCGTGGTTGCCGGTATCCCAAAACATCGTTCCGCCGGATTCGTATACATAGGTCGGCTTGGAACCATGCCACTTCTCAAACCCGGCATTGGGAAGTTGGGCGGCTTTCTCCGTAGTGAATCTGCAAACCACAGAAGATGCCTTTTCTCCGGCAACCGCTACATATTCATAGGTGGTAGCCACTTTCAGACCGGTGATGGCAGCAGTCATTTCTTTACCGTTCAAAACAGCTTCCACTTCCTTCCAGTCGGATGAGCCGGTTATCCGGTAACGGAATATCAAGGGATCGGATGTTTCTTTCATCAGACCGCCCCGCAAGACTGCTCTCGATGTCCATATGTCACCTTCTGTAACCTCTTTGGTCAGCACCACTGCATCGGAAGCGGATATGGATAATACTCCCTCATTGGTGCGGTTGCGGACATCGGTAGCATGTAATATTATGTTATAAGTCCCTTCTTTTGCTGTGATATGTTTCATTAAACCGTCTGAAAACGTCACACGCATCGTACCGACATCGCTGCCGGTATTGTATTCGGATTTGTATGACAGGCCGGAAGCTTCCAAACGCCCCCTTTCCATTTCCGTCAGTCTCATGAGGTTCATCCGGACGGGAAGTCCGCATTGTGCGAATTGTTCGCAGTACATGGACAGTTCATTGAGTACGGATGTACTTGTTACGGTATACGATAATTCCGTTCCCATGCCTACTTCATAGAATGCGGAAGAGGTTATATCGAAGTTTTCGCCGCGGAAGATAGGTCGTTGATAAATCTGTACTTCATCGGTTATTTCTCTTATCGGATTGGCGTTGACACTGACTTTTACCGTACCGCCACCGTCTGCGTAGTCTGTCGGTATGAAGTTGAAGGACAAGTCGTAGCGATAGGCGGATTGCGCATCCGGAATGTTTCCTTCTTTTGTATAGCTTTTTCCGTTGGGCATGGTTGCTTCCAGATGCCATTGCAGCTTAGTATTGCCCGCCGGCAGCATGTAGTAGCCGATGGAGTCTTTGGTCTCGGGAAGATAATCTAAAGTGCCGTCTGCAGTGGATACCGTAACTTTATAGGTTTGGAATACGGAGCTCAATGCTTCATCATATTTTACGGCAACTACCGTATTGGCGATGCCGCAAGTCAGCTCCAGGTTGGTAACTTCGCCGCTGTTAATGTGGAAGGGACGTTCTTCTTTATAATATACAGTTTCGAAAGAAGCGGGTACTGAGTCGCCTGCCGTAACATGGGCTGTGTAGCTGCCGGCAGAGAGGTAAAGCGCTTCCGGAAGTTCGTTTACTCCTTTGTACCGGCGGATGGTTCCCTTTTCATTAAGGATGCCGATTGTGCAGTGGCGTTGTAAAGAATCCTGTAATTCATCGGTCATAGAACGGGTTGTAACTTTCACCTGGTCGGTTACACCTACTTTCAAATGAAGCATTCCCTCTCCGTTCAAGGTGTACTTTTCCGAACAGGCGATAAATGAAATCACTGTTATGGCTGTCAGATAATATTTGAAGTATCTCTTTGGCATTGTGCTTTGCTTAATTTACGATAAGGGCTAATATTGCGGATGCCGTGTTTCCTTTGTCATCCGTAACCTTTAGATTGAATCTGTGGGTTCCGGGAAAGCCCACCAATAATCCTGTAAATCCACTGATATCAAAGTCAATATCGGTTTTACCGGTAACTTTATCCCCATAGGGTAGACCTAAGTTCTGGAGTATTCCGATTAACGCTCCCGGGTTTGCCAAGTCAAAGTCGGTGAGTCCCAAATCGGAAATGGCATTTGCAAAATCGGTACTGCTGGACGTTATTCCTATTTCTAAATTCCGGATACCTTCCGGTACCGCTATTTTTACAATTACGGGATAGGGATTGTCCGTTGAGACACCGGGTGGTATGGTTATGCTTTGGGTAATATCGAAATCTTTGCCGGTGATTGCCGGTTTGGTTCCGGGACTCGGTTCGGGATTCGGTTCGGGTTCGGGTAGCGGCTCTTCTTCTCCCGGGGCTATGGTTATGTCTTTCTCTACAACCTCACATGTTGCATCTATCTGGATGTCGACCTTTCCAATCTCTCCATTGTCACCGTCGCCACCACTGTTTTGCTTCATCGAATATTTAATGATACGTTCTTCACCGGGAAGGACGTCGATGAAGGCTTTGGACATCGTAACTTTCTCTCCTTGAATGGTTGCGTTGAGGTCGGCAATCAGAATGTTGGTTTCACCAATGGATTTGAAATATCCTGCACGTGTTTCGTCTTTTGCATATTCCAAACGCCCTTCACCGACGGATACCTTGACCTTGGAGTCTTCATCCAACAGCTTTTGAAGTTCGCTGTCATAGGCTATTCTTACCTTGATATTATTCAAGGTACAAACCAGTTCTTTAAGATCCGTTACCGTATTTTCAGTAATTTCAAAATCCTGTTTGGAGAAGTAATAGGGCTTTTCGAACTCTGCCGGTTGTACTTCGTGAGACATGGCTGTGATACTGTAATGGCTTACCTTTAGCGTGAATATTTCGGGCATCTCGCTGTATTTCCACTCTTGCACCATTTTTCCTTCTTTATCCATATCGTAAATGCGGATAATGAAATTGCCGGTATTGATTCCTGCACGGGTAACTGTAGTAGCTGTTTTCTCGTCTACGGAGACTTTTAATGCAGACAGTCCTATTTGACCTTCGGCACGATTGTCTATGTCGTCAGGACCTTTTTGGGCGTTTCCCCATTGTTCGCGTTCGCATGAAGAGAATGCCAGAATAGCAAAGAATGCCAGAGTAAACAGGGTGTTTGATTTCTTCATATTTTGTTATTCATATATAAGTTCTAAATCGTCTATTTTGAGGCGGCTGCCTAAATGGGTGGTCCAGCCTGTTGCACAATCTGTCAAATCAATTGTTCCGGCTTTCTGTAAATCGTCACTGCCGAAAGAGGTTTTGGTTGTTGATAGAATATTGACATATATGTCAGTTGCTTTTTCCATATTTCCTTGGTAGTCGAGGTTGATATATGCTTCCTGATATTCGCTGTCTGCAGAACTTGCGGCTTCTGATATGTACGAGCCGCCTGCTATGACTTTATTCCCGCTGCGTATCTCGATTTCAACTTTAAAGTTGTCTGTCTGATAGGGAGTGTATTTATACCAGAATTTCATTCCGTAGGGTCGGGAGGTGAAAGGATGTCCAGTTGTTACGGTTTCTTTCTTGTCACTCCAATTATAGGTTCCTATGAATAAGCGTCCTGCTTTTGCTCCCTCGGGGTACATCGTGGCAGGGGTACTCGAATATCCTCCGCCGGAACCGGCTGTGTGAATCTCTGCTGCTTTAGCACCGCTTTTTGCGTCTTTTACATAGATAACGGCCGGACAGGTTGTTGTCTGTACCGGTGCCACAACCCATGCTTGGGAATATTTGTTGTTTGTATTCCACCATATATCAGTAGCACCTTTAGTATAAGGGTAATAAAAATAGTGGGTGAAATTTCCAAAAGTCCCTGCAGACCACCGTGTATCGGAATCTGTATGCCAGTCTTCAAAACCTGAATTGGGTATCTGTAGTGTTTCCTCGGTTTTTACGGATACTTCATTCTTGACGGTAATTGTATTGGTTCCATCTATTACGGCTTTAAATATGTAATCGGTGCCAGGCTCTAATCCGCTAACCTCAACCGCATTTTTTATTTTTTCTTGTGATGGAGAAAACCAGTCTCCTGACGCTTTTCTGCATTTTACGGTAATATCCTTAACTGTCTTCAGATATTCGGTTGTTCCTTCCGTGTCTCCAACCAAATAGAGAGTGGCTTTTTTAGCCCATACATCCCCTTCGGGAGCAGTCAGGGAGCAGGATGATTCACCGATTCCTACTGTCACGGTCTTTTCTTTATCTCCCGCAATTACTTTTATCTGTTGAGGTTCCTGCAACCCGTCTTTGAACGTGATGGTTACTTGGTGCGTATCTTTGTCGCTCTCTATGCTTGTAGGGACTAAAGGTTGCCAATAGCCGTATGCCTGATATTGATAGCTGACTTTGGATATGTCCCCTTTCAAAATGACGGTCAGCAGTATGGTAGTGCTTCCACGTTCGGCATTCATAGGCTTGGCTACGTCAAAACCATTAGGCAGAGATTTGATTTTGAGTACCAATGGCTCTTTGTTTACTTTACTCAATTTGTCTGTTGCGGTCAAGGTAAATGTATTTTCTTCGTCTGTTTCCGAATGAGATATATTGACCAGTACTTTTGTGAAGTCCAACATTGCCATTTTATCGACATTGGTACTTAATCCTTTTAACTCCAGTCCCAGATCTTGTAATGTGGTAAGCATGCCTGGTTCCGGATTTACCAGATCAATCTCGGCGGGCCATCCCTTGCTCAACAGAGAAGGAGAGCGGGTTGTCAAGACACATTTGGATATTCCGCCACGCGCCGTCAGCAAGGCTGATAAAGGGGATTCGGGTTCTGTCCATTCCGTTAACTCCCGGGCAACTCCCGATTCAAATCCCGTTGGCGTAAAGAACGGTGGCTGTGTGTTCAAGGCATCGTCCGAAATATCTATGGTTATCGGCACTCTTTCCGTTTCGTCCGTGAATGATACATCCAATTCCGTACCCCCTGCTTGTACATCAAATTTCAGACGGTAATGCTGGCGTGCCTTTGCATTCTCTATGGTAGCGGCTTCAAATGTGACTTTGTTTCCTTGTTGTTTGCTTCCTGATAGGTAAATGCTTATCTTGCCAGGCTTTACGTATGCAGCCCTTGTTTCATTCTTGCCGAATGAAATGTCCGTACTGCCGGCAGGGCGTATGTTTACGGTGTAGTCTGTAAAATATTTTTTGAAAAGTTCCGTGTATTCTGTCGTAACTTTTACATTGGCAAGATAGCATATGACCGATATGCTTGTACTTTCGTTCTTTTTTATGGAGAACTCTTTTACTCCTTCGTAGTACGGGGCTCCAAAACCTTGGGTTTCTATGTTTCCATAAGTGGCCTTTAGTGTATAGTTGCCGGCTGCAATTTCCGTTCCGTCTGTAAAGTCGGCATACTTGTTCCAGCTAAGTTGTACATTATTATTTTGAAGAACGGTAATTGAGAAGTCGTTGATGTCGGGTAATGTCTCTTCATCAGCGATAGCACGTGTTACCATGTTTTCTACATTTGTATCAACTGCTAATCTCAGATTAAGTCTGCCCTGGTTTGCAGTTTGTTCATTCTCCCGCTCACATCCGGTCAATGTAATACATATTACTGTAAACAGGGTTAGAAAAGTTATATATTTTTTACCCATTAACAACAGTGTTTGGTTATCTTTTTACCTGCTAATTCTTGAAGTCGGGTACAAAAATATGTTTTTTAGATGAGATAATTAGCGCTTATCGCCTTATTTTGCGGTTATAAATGAAAAATGGGACATCATTTGTCCCATTTTTCTCAAAAAAAGAATAGTTGATTAATCTGGTTTTAATCTTGTTTTAGACATAAAATCTTATCGTGAGGGTAGCAATACTACTCCCTGTTTCTTCTTTCCGTCCATTTTGGCGGTTATAGGATGTTCAAAGTGCACGTGACGCAGGTATTTGGACTCATATACAGCAGGTTGTGCATTCAGAAAGTCTTGATTATACACGCCGTCATTCATGAAAGCATTGATTGTGAAATAGCCTACTCCGAATGAAGTCAGGTTCTGAAAAAAGTGTGTTCCCTGACTAGGATCGACACGATAGTTCGTCAGTCCTGCTTCTACAATGATACGCGCTGCACTGATGTGGGGCCATTTAACGGGAATACCGAGCCAGGTATCACTGCTGCCCCAACGTCCCGGTCCTATCAGTACATAGTTCTTGCCCTCGTCCAAAAATTGCTGGTTCAATTTTTCTATCTCCCAGGCTATTTCCTGATTGTGGGAAGCGCTGTAGTTGTCGGTCTTTACATAAATTACATCCTGTAATTCATTCATTATGCCATGCCCTAACGAATTATTGGAACGGAGCAGCAGTTTTTCATCGGGGATGGCTGTGAGGTCCTCGTCAAGCATTTCCTTGCTGTCGACAATCGGGCGTATTTGCAACAGATAGAACGTTCCGGTCTTGTCCTTTTCACGGTTCATGGTAGCTGCAAATTCGATTTCTACAGGACGGCGCATTTCCTGCTGTCCGTATTTTAATGCCAATTGCAAAATGCGGGGCAGAGGAAATACATCATGCTGCAAGATATTGGCGAAGGTGATAACCTTGCGCCCGCCCGGATATAGACCGTCACGGATTATCTGGTCGTAAGGGTCGTAGGTGGAAGCTATATATTTGAGAGCACCGTCTTTCTCGGCCTCTTTTACGTGTAATTTCAATAGGTTGAAACCATCGTCAATGGAGAAGTCATGTCCGGCGTTACGCAGGTCGAGTGCATAAAAACGTGTTTGGGTTTCTTTGAGCGCAATCTCCATTTCGCTGGTTTGCAGAACTTGGTTGGGGTGATAGGGAGAGAACCGGAGAGTCATACCGCCGTCCACGATGTATTTGCCCAGCCCGAGTGCCAGGTTGACAATACCCTCTTCAGCTTTTTCATCTCCGATAGGATAATAGTTGAGCGAACGCGCCACGCCTGACATGGACGGGTAATAACGGTCGCCATACTGGTTGCCGACCACTTCCTGCAGGATTACGGCCATTTTCTCCTGGTCGATGACATTGCTTGTGGCTTGCATATAAGCCTTTGAATCGCGGAAATATACAGAAGCGTAAACTCCCTTGATTGCATCGCTGAGCATACGGAGCATTTCATACTTATCGTCCAGATAAGGAATCATATAAGTATTGTATATACCGGCGAAAGGTTGGTAATGGGAGTCTTCCAATAGTGAGGAAGAGCGGATGGCAATAGGTGATTTTACCACATCGAAGAAAGTGAAAAAGTCCTCAACCAGACGGTCGGGCAGTTTGGCTTTCAGAAAGTAGCGGAGAATCACATCGTCATCGGCATCGGACAGGGCTATCTGATACAGATTGTTGGTGTCCATGAACTCATCGAATACATCCGTACACAACACTACCGTTTTAGGTATGGCAACGCGGGCATTCTCAAATTCGTCGAATTCCGGATGATGTTTCACCATGTTGTCAATGAATGCCAGGCCACGGCCTTTGCCGCCCAGTGAACCGTCGCCGATACGGGCAAAGTTCGAGTAACGGTCGAAACGGTCGCGTTTGAAAACAGCTACCACACCCTGGTTTTTCATCTTGCGGTACTTTACAATTGCTTCAAAGATGATTTTGCGGTGGGCATCCACATCCTGAAGACTGTTCCACGTAATAGGTTTCAAGAACTCGCCAATGGGAAACATGGCGCGTGAATAGAGCCAGCGGCTCACATGGTTGCGGCTGATATGATAGAGGAACGATTCTGCCGGTACGGCAAAGAGGATATTCTGAAGTTCTTTCAGATTCTTGACGCGGGCAATCTCTTCCAGTGTGTCGGGGTTGCGGAAGATAAAGTCGCCGAAACCGAAATTGTCCGATACGATACGACGCAGGTCTACGTCCATTTTCTTTGAATTTTTATCGATAAAAGCCGCATCGTATTTGGCTGCGTACGACACGTTCTCCGATTCGGACGATTGTATAATCAATGGAACAAACGGGTCTTCTTTCCGTATGGCGGCACACAGCTTGATACCAGCGAGTGCGTCTTTCTCACCGCGTTCAACGCGAGGGAAGCGGACGTCGGTGATAACTCCCAGTATGTTGTTCTTGTATTTTTCGTATATGCCGATTGCTTCGTTGTAGGTACGTGCAAGGACGATTTTAGGGCGCCCTCTCATACGTAGCGTACGTTGGTGGGCATTCAATGCTTCAGTGGAAAACTCCTGGCTCTGTTTCAATACGAATTTATAAAGATTGGGCAGGATAGAGGAGTAGAAACGGATACCGTCTTCTACCAGAAGAATAATCTGTACGCCGACTTCACTGACGTCGTGCTCCAGATTCATCTTGTCCTCTATCAGCTTGATGATGGAAACCAGTAAGTCGGTGTTCCCCAGCCAGCAGAAGATATAATCGAACGAACTGAGATCCTCGTTGGCAATGCGTTTGGTGATGCCGTGGCTGAACGGGGTCAGAATTACCATAGGGATGTGTTCGTATTGTCCCTTGATGGTTCGCGCTACGTCAAATCCCTCATTATCTCCCGTTCCCGGCATACATATAATAAGGTCGTATGGCATGGACGATAGTTGGGACAATGCTTCCTCGCAAGTAGATACCTGTGTAAAGCGCGGCGGATAGCGCAGGGAGAGTGAAGTATATTCATTAAAGATTTTTTCGTCGATACGGCCGTCGTCTTCCAGCATGAAAGCATCATAAGGATTGGCGATTAAAAGCACATTGAAGATACGTCGCGTCATGAGGTTGGCAAACTGCGTATCTTTGAAATAGAGCTGGTTTAATTTAAACTTACTGAGCATGTTTTCTCATGGTTTATTAGTTCTGAGGACAAAAGTAGCAATTTAAATGAAGAATGAGGAATGAAGGATAAAGAATTACCTTTGCAAGCAGTTTATACAGTTGTCCCCTGCTTTTTTGTTTGTTGTTCTTTTATATTCTATGTGATTTGACGTTTTATCATTATTTAATCAAAATATTACTGCAATGTTTAGGTATTTTGAAAAGTTTTCCTATATTTGCAGTGTTGTTTGTTGACATTTTGTTCAGGCAATAAATAGTTAACAAGGTAATAACCTTTAAAACGTAATATTATGAATATCGAACGTATCATGTCCTCTTTGGAGGCAAAGCATCCCGGCGAGTCTGAATATCTTCAAGCCGTAAAGGAAGTACTTCTTTCTATCGAAGATATCTACAATCAGCATCCTGAGTTCGAGAAGGCAAAAATCATAGAACGGTTGGTTGAACCCGATCGTATTTTTACTTTCCGTGTTACGTGGGTGGATGATAAAGGCGAGGTGCAGACTAATCTCGGTTATCGCGTACAGTTCAATAATGCTATCGGCCCGTACAAAGGCGGTATTCGTTTCCACGCTTCAGTAAACCTCTCTATCTTGAAGTTCTTGGGGTTTGAACAGACTTTCAAGAATGCTTTGACCACTCTGCCTATGGGTGGCGGTAAAGGCGGTTCCGATTTCTCTCCGCGCGGTAAGAGCGATGCGGAAGTGATGCGTTTCTGTCAGGCTTTCATGTTGGAATTGTGGCGTCACCTCGGTCCGGATATGGACGTACCCGCCGGTGATATTGGTGTAGGTGGTCGTGAAGTGGGCTATATGTTCGGTATGTATAAGAAACTGACACGCGAATTTACAGGAACTTTCACAGGTAAAGGTCTGGAATTCGGCGGTTCATTGATACGTCCCGAAGCAACCGGTTTCGGTGGATTGTATTTTGTAAACCAAATGCTGGAAACCAAAGGTATAGATATCAAGGGTAAGACGGTTGCTATCTCCGGTTTCGGAAATGTGGCTTGGGGTGCAGCTACCAAGGCTACCCAGTTGGGTGCTAAGGTTATTACGATTTCCGGTCCCGACGGTTATATCTATGACCCGAACGGCATTAGTGGCAAGAAGATAGATTATATGTTGGAACTCCGTGCATCGGGCAATGATATCGTAGCTCCGTATGCCGATGAATTCCCCGGCTCTACTTTCGTTCCTGGCAAACGTCCGTGGGAGGTGAAAGCCGATATTGCTTTGCCTTGTGCAACGCAGAATGAGTTGAATGGGGAAGATGCACAGCATCTGATTGATAATAAGGTGACTTGTGTGGGTGAAATCTCCAATATGGGATGTACCCCCGAAGCTATCGACCTCTTTATTGAAAACAAGATTATGTATGCACCGGGTAAGGCTGTGAATGCAGGCGGTGTGGCTACCAGCGGATTGGAAATGTCACAGAATGCAATGCATCTCAGTTGGAGTGCGGCTGAGGTAGACGAGAAACTTCATGCCATTATGCACGGTATCCATGCTCAGTGCGTGAAATACGGAACAGAACCCGACGGCTACATCAACTACGTGAAGGGTGCTAATATCGCCGGCTTCATGAAGGTAGCCCACGCCATGATGGGTCAGGGAATTATCTAAGGAAAAACTTTGTTTAGTTGTATTTGTATTTGTGGTTTGTGCTGCCTGCGCCTGTGAAGGTGCAGGCAGCACTTTTTAACTATTTGTGGGTATTATTGTTTTTAATATAGTTATTTATCGGTATTGTGCCAGCTACCTGTGCGATCTAACTTTGCAGCGTGAAAATTAATTTATTAACGCTAAAAAGAAATAAGCTAAAATGAGAATTAAAGATGTATTGGTCATGGCGGCCATCGGTTTATTAGGAGCAGCATGCAGTGATGACGATAATAAGGGTAGTCAATGGGGAGACGGAGTTGGAGGTACGAAAACGAATCTGGATGTATCTGCCTATGATAAATGGACTTATGTAAATCTGAAAACCGGAGAAACGGAAATACATCCGGATACAAGCGAATGGATTTATACGGATGGTTCGGTAAGCGAGCCAAAAGCGAAGGAAACTATCGGTATCGAATGGCATATCGCCATACACCGTTATGAGATAAAAACAAACGGTGGCATGGTTTTCGATACGGAGAAAACAAATATGAATGAAATTACGGAGTTGCCTGAAGGAGACTATAAAGCGGATGAAAACATAACAAACGAGGATGAAGAATATGCCATCATCACCGATATGAGCAAAATGATGCAAGGCAACGTCGGTTACGCCAAGACTGCAACTGTGAACAAAGTGTTGTGCAGTTGGGTGAAAAAGACGGAGACAGGTAGTATGCCTCCTACTATTTATGAACCGACAATGCATGTAATAGTTTTGAAGTGTAAGGACGGCAGTTGGGCGAAGCTTCAATTTACAGTTGCAGGAAACTCTGAAACGAATAAGAGCGGTTTTGTTACATTCAATTACGAATTTATCCCGATTAAATAAGAATGAGACGGGTTCTTTGTTCCTTACTTTTTTTGCTGGCAGCGGCAGTGCCCACTGTCTTTGCGGAGGAAGTGGACGAAAGGGATAGCAACCGTTATCGCTATTCCATATTGGGAGATGTTGTAGATGAAAACGGGCAGCCAATGCCTGGAGCTACGGTTAGGGTGCTGGGAACTACTTTCGGAGCAGGCACGGATAGCGACGGTGAATTTGTTATCCGTTTGGAAAATGCGAAAGAATATACGCTGTTGGTTTCATTCATAGGATACGAATCTCAGGAAATAAAAGCGGTTCCGGCTGTACGTCCGCCGCGACTGCATATCCGATTGGTTCCTTCTTCTAATCAACTGAATGATGTAGTGGTAACCGGTTCGTTTGTTGCAAAACCGTTGAAAGAGGTACCTGTACTGACGCGTGTAATATCTCAAAAGGAGATTCAGGCACTCAATCCGATGAATGTCGAAACTTTGCTGCAATACGAACTGCCGGGTTTGCAGATTGGGTATAATTCGATGAGTCAGATGCCTGAGATATCTTATCAAGGCATGGATGGAGAGTATATGCTGTTTTTGATAGATGGCGAACGCGTAAGTGGGGAAGGAGCCGACCATAATGTTGATTTTACCCGTTTCAATGTAGACGATATCGAACGTATAGAAGTCATTAAAGGAGCCCAGTCCACAATCTATGGTTCCAATGCATTGGGTGGAGTCATCAATATCATTACAAAGACCGCCAATCGTCCTTTTAGCGGAAATTTGAATGCACGTTATGCCGGTTCCAATGGACAGAAATATACAGCTTCTACCGGTGTGAAGAAAAATCGTCTTACTTCTTATACCAGCCTTACCTATCGTACAAAAGATACTTATGAGATAGGTGATGAGGTAGGTAAGACCACCGTAACGGAAGGAAGTGACGGTTCTTCGGCAGAGGAGCAGGAAGATGCCGGTTCCACCACGGTCTACGGATACAACATTTGGGATTTTTTGCAGAAAATAGGCTATACCTGCAATGAAAAGCTAAATGCGGATTTGAAAGGTTCGTTTTACCGCAATAAACGAGACAAGCGCGTGGGCAAGATGTATCAGGACATATTCCTTGATTATACCTTGAACGGTAAGGTTACATATCTTCCCGGAGAAAAACAGCAACTTGTAATAGGATATATTTATGATAATTATCAGAAGAACCAGGACTATTTCTTATCCGGAAAGAAAACTACGGATTACCGTAATATCAAGCAGACACCGCGTATCGATTATACCGGAACATTCGGCAAGCATACTGTCAGTGTCGGGTTCGAAGGTGACTTTGAATACCTGAAACATTATATGCTGGAAGACAGCTCCCATGTTGACAATCAGTTGTACGCTTTCTATGCGCAGGAAGATTGGGATATCCTCGATGAGCTGAATATCGTGGCGGGAGTACGTGCCGACTATCATGAGAAATATCATTGGCATGTCACTCCGAAGGTTTCTTTACTGTGGCATTTTTGCGACCATGTCTCTTTCCGTGCCGGTTATGCACAAGGATTCCGTTCGCCTTCTCTGAAAGAACTCTACCAGGCATACGATATGGGCGGTATGGGTTGGTTCATGCTGTACGGTAATCCGGATTTGAAACCGGAAACCAGCAATCAAATCTCTCTGTCCGGCGAGTTTACCAAGGGAGGGCTGAACATGTCGGTTTCTTTTGCCCACAACCGTTTCAGGAACAAGATAGCCTATATGTCATTGGGCGACGGTTCGAGCGACATGCAGTACGTGAATGCCGATAATGCCAAAACTACGGCCTTGGAGACAATTTTGCGCTACCGTTTTGGTTTCGGGCTGATATTGACAGGTTCTTATGCTTATACGAACGATTATGAAGAGGTCGACGGACGGAATACTTCTTTGGTGCGCCCGCATACGGCAACTTTCAATGCTATGTATTCGCATAAGTTCGGAAAGATAGGTTTTAACTGTTCGCTGAACGGGCAGTGGGGAGCAAAGTTCGATACTTATACAAGAAACCAAAATGATGACGGTACTTATGCGTATGAAATAACCACTTACGATGCACGTACGATGTGTTCGTTGAATACCGGAGTTACCCTTCCGAAAGGCATATCCCTCAATCTGGGTATCGATAACCTGTTCAATTATAAAGACAAGGCTGCCGATAGTTCCCTGCAGATTCCGCAAAAGGGAATCAGTGTAATAGGAACCGTAAATCTTAATATTGCAGATATGTTCGGGTTATAAATATTAAAATATCGATATGAAGAAAAAACAACTATTGGGGAGTGGCTGTGCGGCCGTCCTCGTGTTGCTGCTTATAGGTATCTGGAACTTATGGTTCAGTTCTACAAGAGTAGCATTTGTCAATTATCAAGTTATCAGTCTCGGACAAATATCCAAGGCTAATGATAATTCGTTTATAAAGATAGCAGAAGTCAGTACCGACGAACTGGATAAGCTGACTTCTTATGACATGGTATTTATCAATGCCATGGGGATGAGAATAACGGAAGAACAGCGTGCGCAGATAAAGAAGGCTGCCGATGGCGGCTTGCCCATTCTGACCACTTCCGTCACCAATCCTGCCAATGAGATAATTTCGCTGGACTCTATCCAGGCCGACACTTTGAGAAGTTACCTGGGGAATGGCGGGCGCCGTAACTACCGTAGCATGCTGAATTATGTACGTAAGCATATCGATGGCAAGCTTATTTCGGTAGACGAACCTGAAGCTGTAACAGAACGCTCCAATGATATGATATATCATGCCGACCCGAAGAAGCCTGATGATGAAGAACTCGGTTTCAATACGATAGCCGGATACAATGCTTTCCTGCAGGAAAACGGGCTGTTGCAAGAGGGAGCTCCCCGTATCATAATCACTGGTATGATGGGCGAACCGGCAGACCTTATCCGGAAACTGGAGGAAACGGGTAATGTCGTTTATCCGGTACGGAATATGAAAGGCTTCATTGGCAGGCACCAAATTGATTCGGTATTCCCCTCGGCAGTCATCAATATGGCGCACGGGCGCATGGGAGACTATATCGTGGATTACCTAGCACAACAGAATATCCCGTTGTTTACTCCGCTGAATGTAAACCGGCTCGTAGAAGAGTGGGAGAACGACAAAATGGGAATGAGCGGCGGATTTCTCTCGCAAAGTGTCGTAACCCCCGAAATAGACGGGGCTATCCGTCCTTTCGCTTTGTTCGGACATTATAGGGATGAAGAAGGATTGCAGCATGCTTTTGCCATTCCCGAGCGTTTGGAAACTTTTGTAGAGACGGTGAATAACTATATTAAGTTGCAGAACAAGCCCAATAATGAAAAGCGCGTGGCGATTTATTATTATAAAGGCCCGGGACAGAACGCAATGGCTGCTGCCGGTATGGAAGTTGCCCCTTCGCTTTACAACCTATTGCTGCATTTGAAGAAAGAAGGGTATAAGGTAGACGGCTTGCCGGCATCCTCCAAAGAACTGGAACGTATGATACAAGCACAGGGAGCTGTATTCGGAACGTATGCGGAAGGAGCTTTCGACAACTTTATGAAGAACGGGCATCCCGAACTGATTACCAAAGAACAGTACGAAAGTTGGGTAGGGAAAGTACTCAGGCCGGAAAAGTATGCGGAGGTCGTATCTTCCTTCGGAGAATTTCCCGGTGAGTATATGGCTACCGATGACGGACGCCTGGGAGTTGCCCGCTTACAGTTCGGGAATGTGGTGTTGCTGCCGCAAAATGCCGCCGGAAAGGGAGACAATGCGTTTAAGATTGTTCATGGTACGGATGCCGCACCTCCTCACACTTATATTGCATCTTATTTGTGGACGCAGTTCGGTTTTAAGGCCGATGCGTTGATTCACTTCGGTACTCATGGCAGTCTGGAATTTACACCGAAAAAGCAGGTTGCTTTGAGTAGTAACGACTGGCCCGACCGGCTGGTAGGCGCTTTGCCTCATTTCTATATTTATTCGATAGGAAATGTGGGAGAAGGTATGATAGCCAAACGCAGGGCATATGCAGGCTTGCAGTCTTACCTCACCCCTCCGTTCCTCGAGAGCAGTGTCCGTGGTATCTATCGTGAACTTGTGGAGAAAATTAAGATATACAATAATGCTGTCAATGCTTGTTCTAACGGTGCGCACGAACAGGAATCCCGGAAAGATATGCGTAGCGAAGTCGATTTGCGCCGTGCTTCTTTAGCTGTGAAGGCAGTGGCGGTAAAGCTGGGTATTCACCGCGAGCTGGAACTGGACAGCGTACTCACCGTTCCTTATACGGAAGACGAGATTTTGCGTATCGAGAACTTTGCCGAGGAACTGGCTACGGAGAAAATAACGGGACAGCTTTATACAATGGGCGTTCCTTATGAAGATGCGCGCATCAGGAGTAGTGTGTACGCCATGGCTACCGAACCGATTGCATACAGCCTGCTTGCCCTGGACAAGCTCCGCAAACGCGCCGACGAAAAAACGGTGAAACACCGCGCTTTGTTCACACAGCATTATCTGAATCCTGCCCGCGCTTTAGTAACCCGGTTGCTGGCTAATCCGGCTTTGGGAACGGACGAGCTCATCTGCCGTGTGGCGGATATCACGCCCGACGAACTTGCCAAAGCCCGGAAGATAGAAAAATCGCGTAATGCGCCGCAGGGCATGATGGCGATGATGATGGCTATGGGAGACGGAGAGAAAGCCCCAATGAAGAAAATGCCTTCTTCCGTAGAATATACCAAAGAAGAAAGCACTTTTGCTTTGGCAGTCATGGAAGTCGAGCGCACAATTAAAAATGTCGGAGAATATAAAAAGGCACTTATAGAAAGTCCGGAAAAAGAACTGCTCAGCATGACGAATGCATTGAACGGCGGATATACCCTGCCTTCACCGGGAGGCGATCCGATAGTAAATCCCAATACCTTGCCTACCGGACGCAACCTCTACGGAATCAATGCAGAGGCTACCCCAAGCGAGGCGGCATGGGAGAAAGGCATACAGTTGGCAAATAATACAATCGAGATGTATAAACGCCGGCACAATGATAGCATTCCCCGTAAAGTAAGCTATACGCTGTGGAGCGGCGAGTTTATCGAGACGGAAGGAACCACTATCGCCCAGATACTCTATATGCTGGGTGTGGAACCTCTGCGGGATGCTTTCGGCCGTGTTACGGATTTGAAACTCATCCCCTCGAAAGAGCTGGGACGCCCGCGTATCGATGTGGTAGTACAGACGAGCGGGCAGTTGAGGGACATCGCAGCTTCCCGCTTGTTCCTTATTAACCGAGCGGTTGAAATGGCTGCCCATGCAAAAGACGACCAGTACGAAAATCAGGTTGCTGCCGGAGTGGTCGAAGCAGAACGGGTGTTGATAGAAAAAGGCCTGACTCCTAAAGATGCCAGGGAGGTTTCTACATTTCGCGTGTTCGGAGGAGCTAACGGCGGTTATGGAACCGGTATCCAGGGTATGGTGATGAGCGGTGACCGTTGGGAAAGCGAGAAAGAAATAGCAGATACCTATTTGAATAATATGGGTGCTTACTATGGTAGTGAAAAGAACTGGGAAGCCTTCCGTCAATTCGCTTTCGAAGCTGCGCTGACACGTACGGATGCGGTTATACAGCCTCGCCAGAGCAATACGTGGGGAGCATTGAGCCTCGACCACGTGTACGAGTTTATGGGCGGGCTCAACCTGGCTGTTCGTAATGTGACGGGAAAAGACCCGGATGCTTACCTGAGCGATTACCGCAATCGCAACAACTTCCGCATGCAGGAGGTCAAGGAAGCTATCGGAGTGGAGAGCCGTACCACTATTTTCAACCCTACCTATATCAAGGAGAAAATGAAAGGAGAAGCAGGTGCTGCGAATACATTTGCCGAGATTGTACAAAACACATATGGCTGGAATGTGATGAAGCCCAAAGCTATCGATAAGGAAATGTGGGATGAGATATATAATGTGTACGTAAAGGATAAGTTCGGCCTGGGCTTGCATGAATATTTCGAGCAACAGAATCCGGCAGCTTGGGAAGAAATGACCGCTGTCATGCTGGAGACGGTGCGCAAGGGAATGTGGAAAGCCAGCGAGCAGCAAGTGGCCGATATAGCCAAGTTGCACACCGATTTGGTAAACAAGTACAAACCCTCCTGTTCCGGCTTTGTTTGCGACAATGCCAAGTTAAGGCAGTTCATTGCTTCGAAAACCGATGCGCAGGCAGCGGCGGAATATAAGAAAAACATTGTTCAGATACGTGAAGCTGTCGCATCCGACGACAAGAAAGGGATGGTGATGAAAAAAGAGGAGATAGCTTCTGTCGCAGAAGAACAGACCAATGTACTGAGCAATACGATAGTCGGTTTGGTAGTAGTGCTTGCTATCGTCGTACTACTGTTGCTCGTCCGTCATCGTCGTAAAAAACTACAGGAATAATGGAGACAGTTGTTTTGGTACTTATGATATTGGTTTGCTTTAACTTCATGTTGAAGCAAACTTATCGTAAATTAAGGTCGGTACTGGCAATATCCGTCATCTGTGCCTTGTTCGTAGGGCTGATGTGGTCTTATGCTATCGAGCAGTCCAAAACCCAGATTGCCGACTGGCTGGCTAATCCTGCACTGATGCTCGATACTTCCGTTGTACTGAGCGTGGAAGTGGTTCTGCAGATGACCTTCTGCATGCTGGCTGCACATATCCAAAGTGCCGGACTTGTGAAGAAGCGCGTGCTATGGGCTTATAAGGCACTACGCTGGTTTCCGGGTATTTTAGTTTTTCCGGTACTGTTCTGCGGCTTGGTCGCATTGATATTCTCCTTCCCCGGGGTATCCTTTTCCCTGATTGCCTGGAGCATGGCAGCGGCGGTATTCGTATTGATACCTGCCGGGAGCTTCCTTTTGCGCTGGTTACTGCCCGAAAAAGAGCTTCGGCTGGAATTGCTTTTCCTCGCCAATGCCCTGATTGCTATTTTGGGAATTATCGCTACTGTCAACGGCCGTACGGCAGTGAAAGGAATAGACGAGGTAGACTGGGGAGCGTTGGCAGGCTTGACAATCCTGCTTGTTGCCGGTGCATTGGTCGGAATGATTTTAAGAAAAGTGAAATTGAAAAGACAAACTAACTAATTAAATAAAAAATTATGAATTACATTTCAGACATTCTCTATTGGATATCTACAGGGCTTCTGGTTCCTGTTATCGTATTGTTGATTATTCTTTTCGGACGTTCGGTCTTGCTCCTCGGAAACTTTTTCGGGCAATACCTGGCTATTCGTAAGACCGATGCCCTGCTGCGCAAGGAGTTGGATGCACTGACTCCTGAAACTGTTTCGGAGCTGGGCGGACACCTCTCCAAAAAGAACAACTCTTTGGTGGTTGCTTACATTCACCGTATTATCGAGATGAAAGACAGTCCGGCGCACGTGCAGCGCCTGCTTGCCGATTTTGAGATAGCGGCGGATAAAGATTTGGCAATATCCAAGACTCTAACCAAAATGGGACCGATGTTGGGATTAATGGGAACGCTGATTCCAATGGGTCCGGCACTTGTAGGGCTTTCTACCGGCGACATTGCCTCGATGGCCTACAATATGCAGGTGGCATTTGCCACTACGGTTGTCGGGTTGTTCTCCAGTGCTATCGGGTTTATAACACAGCAAGTCAAGCAGCGTTGGTATTTGCAGGATATGACTAATCTCGAATTTCTCTCTGAATTGTTAAACCAAAACCAAAAAGAATAATGAAAAGGCGTTTGCTGAGAAAAGAAGAAGATAGCGACCCGATGAGTGTGGTAAGCAACCTTTTCGATGTTGCAATGGTATTTGCCGTAGCACTTATGGTTGCATTGGTGAGCCGTTACAATATGACCGAGATGTTCAGCCAGGAAGATTTCACTATGGTAAAGAATCCCGGAAAAGAGAACATGGAGATTATTACGAAAGAAGGTCAGAAAATCAATAAATACACTCCATCTGAGAACCAGGATACTAAAAGCGGCAAAAAAGGCAAAAAGGTGGGGATTGCTTATGAGCTGGATAACGGCGAGATTATTTATGTGCCCGAATAGTAATTCCGTTGCATCTAAAATTATTACCTTTGCTGCTCGAAAATTATAAATAACTAAGAGATGTTACAACCGGAATTGAAATTAAGACGTGATAAGATACGTGCCCTCATGGCCCAGCAAGGTATTGATGCGGCACTTATTACCTGTAATGTAAACTTAATCTATACGTATGGTCGCGTAGTAAGCGGATATTTATATTTGCCGTTGAATGCTCCTGCGCGTTTGTTCATAAAGCGCCCTAATGACATTGAGGGCGAGCATATTCATCCTATCCGTAAGCCGGAGCAAATAACCGGGTTATTGAAGGAATGCGGTCTTCCTTTGCCGGTAAAACTGATGCTGGAAGGTGATGAACTGCCCTTTACGGAGTATAATCGCCTGGCTGCCTGCTTTCCCGAAACAGAGGTCGTATCCTGTGGTACAGCATTGATTCGTCAGGCGCGAAGCATAAAAACTCCGATAGAAATTGAAATGTTCCGCCGTTCCGGAATTGCCCATGCAAAGGCATACGAACAGATTCCCTCGGTTTATCAGCCGGGAATGACAGACCGTCAATTATCTGTTGAAATAGAACGGTTGATGCGTCTGGAAGGTTGTCTGGGTATTTTCCGTGTATTCGGACAGAGCATGGAAATCTTCATGGGAAGTCTTTTGGCCGGTGACAATGCAGCGGTTCCTTCTCCGTATGATTTTGCATTGGGCGGCAAAGGGCTTGATCCTTCATTGCCCGGTGGCGTGAGTGGCACTCTCCTGCAAGCGGGGCAATGTTTCATGGTGGATATGGGTGGAAACTTCTATGGTTACATGGGCGATATGAGCCGTGTGTTCTCCATTGGCAAGTTGCCGGAACAGGCTTATGCTGCACATCAGACGTGTTTAGAAATACAAGAGGAGATTGTGGCAATGGCAAAACCGGGAACTGTTTGTGAAGATATGTATAACAAGGCTATTGAAATAGTAACGAAAGCCGGTTTTGCAGATTATTTTATGGGAGTAGACCAAAAGGCGAAATTCATAGGGCATGGTATTGGTTTGGAAATAAATGAAATGCCCGTATTGGCTCCTCGTATGAAGCAGGAATTGGAACCGGGTATGGTTTTTGCTTTGGAACCCAAGATTGTTTTACCCGGTATAGGTCCTGTCGGAATTGAAAACTCATGGGCAGTAACCACCGACGGTCTTGAGAAACTGACTTTGTGCAAAGAAGAAATCATAGAATTATGATGTAATTAGTGATTAGTGATTAGGCTGGTAATTACGTCGTATGACAATCGTTAACCGCTAATCACTAATCACTAATCACTAACCGCTTACTTCACCCTTCTGTTCAATTGGTTATTAGCCTTGGACGGTTTTGATTTGCCTATTCTTTTTCCTGTCGGTTTGGCTTTTTTGTTCCGGTTAGGGTGCAATTGTGCGTTTTTATTCCCCTTCATAATATTCACATAGATAATAACGGGCGATAAAATCCCAATTTTGCTGTAGTATTTCTTTGCCGTTGTCAAATGGCAATTGTACGTCAGGTAATATTCCTTTGAGCATACCATACTTTATTAAATCGAACGGGCAGCCTCCCGGGCGGCAAAAGAGTTTGTAGCCTTCGGCAGCGGCGCGTTCGGCATTGTACATCGGGTTGTGCTCTTCACAAAAATAGGCAGCTACGTTGTGGGCTATTAGCATACCTTTGGCATTGGCGTATATTACGAATTCTTTTTTGTACTGTAAGTCAGGGAGTAAAGCAGAAGGTGTGTTTTCCCATTTTAGAACTTCAACAAAGAATTTGCAGAGCTCTTTATAGGTAGTAAAGTATAGCAAAGGCTTTCCATTACTGTATTCCAGGCAATGCTCAACATCCTTGCTCAATTTTGTTTCGGGAGTAATTTCGGGAAGCGGCTCCAAGGGCATATCCAGTAAATCCGGTCCCATTAGCCACAAAACAGATGAAGGCTCTTCATTGATAGGGGCTTTTTCAAAGTTTTCATCCATCAGTTTGTATACTTTCTGTGCCAGAGCCAGTAAGTCTTTATCAAACGGGTCTTGCAGCGTATATTCATCCGGATTGAAGATTGCAAAGTGGGATTTCAATGTCCACAATACGAATGCCACATCTTCCAGATTGATTTCATCGGGGATGTAGCTGTCAGATAACCGGTAAAAGGGAAGATGCCTATTGTATAATGCATAGTATGCCTCGGAGAATGTTTTCCAACCTCCTGTCTGGGCAATTGCATCCTGAAAATACATGCCGAGTGATGTGGCGGCATCTTTCTGTGCATATTCGCTTTCCTTGAATAAGGGAGATTCTTTTAGTATCGGGAGTGTCTTTATTGAGAAATCGAGATACCATTGGTCACCGGGCAGAATACGTGTACGTTCATTGGCTTCCAACCATTGTTTCATAAAAATAGGAACTGGCTTCATAGTTTGTTTGCTTTTAAAGTGTGAATATTATTTTATGGGGTTATAATCTTTTCAGAGCCAGTTTGATGACCTGCTCTACCGGTGCACCGGCATCTTCTTTCAGAATAGCCATTACAACTTTTTGTGAAGGAGCCTGTGCGAATCCCAACATTGTGAGGGCGGCTACGGCTTCTTCCTGTACCTGTACGTTGGCGGCAGTAGAGGCAAGACCGGTTATGCCGGTAGTTCCGGCGGCTTCTCCGCTGGTTTTTATTTTGTCTTTTAAATCGACTATCACACGCTGGGCTGTTTTCAAACCGATGCCTTTTACTGTTTTCAGCAGATTGGCATTTTCCGTGCTTATGACATTTATCAGTTCAGAGGGCGATAAGGCTGAGAGAATCATACGTGCCGTATTGCCGCCAATGCCCGATACGGAAATCAGTAGCAGGAACAGTTCTCGTTCTTGTTTGTCTGCAAAACCGTAGAGGACATATGCATCTTCACGGATAGCTTCGTAGATATACAGTTTGCAGCTTTTCTTTCCTTGTATGGCAGCATACGTATTCAAGGAGATATTTGCGGCATATCCCAGGCCGTTACAGTCTATAATTGCGCTTGCCGGACTCAACTCGGCAATCTCACCTTTTATGTATTCTATCATATGATTATTATTCCTATTCTGCGAATGTAGGAATTATTATTGACTTTAAGTCTCTAAAAAAAGAAAAACTCTGTGAAACATGCAAACTTCTGTATTAAGTTATAAATTAAAATGCTTATTTTTGCGCTCATAAAATAGAAAGTTGATAACTAAAACCGATAAAAAGATGAAAAAAGTAAGAGCAGCCATCGTGGGTTATGGCAATATCGGACATTTTGTACTTGAGGCATTACAGGCAGCTCCCGATTTTGAAATCGCAGGAGTAGTACGTCGTGCAGGGGCAGAGAACCGTCCTGCAGAATTGAGTGAATATTCCGTAGTGAAAGATATCAAAGAGTTGAAGGATGTGGATGTGGCCATCCTTTGTACTCCTACGCGTAGCGTTGAGAAATATGCTAAAGAGATATTGGCACTTGGCATCCATACAGTGGACAGCTTCGATATTCATACCGGCATTCCGGCATTGCGCCGTACACTGGATGCTGAGGCAAAAGCACATAATACTGTTTCTATTATTTCTGCCGGTTGGGATCCGGGAAGTGATTCTGTTGTGCGTACCTTGCTGGAGGCTATTGCGCCGAAGGGAATTACCTATACCAACTTCGGTCCGGGTATGAGTATGGGACATACGGTGGCAGTAAAGGCTATCGAGGGTGTAAAAGCCGCTCTTTCAATGACGATTCCTACCGGTACGGGCATACATCGCCGTATGGTCTACATCGAACTGAACGATGGTTACGAATTTGACAAAGTAGCTGCCGCCATCAAAGCCGATCCGTATTTTGTAAATGACGAAACGCATGTGAAGCTTGTTCCGAGCGTAGATGCACTGCTTGATATGGGACACGGTGTAAATCTGACCCGTAAGGGCGTTTCCGGAAAAACACAGAACCAACTGTTCGAATTCAACATGCGCATCAATAATCCGGCGCTTACTGCGCAAGTGCTGGTATGTGTGGCACGTGCTGCAATGCGTCAGCAACCGGGTTGCTATACAATGGTTGAGATTCCGGTTATCGACCTTCTGCCGGGCGGCCGTGAAGAGTGGATTGCACACCTGGTATAAAAATATAAAAAAACAGATGGTGCGTTTATATGGAATGCACCATCTGTTAGTACTGAACGCATCGTCTGTTTGACTATAACAGACGATGTGTTTTTTATATCCTAATCATCAGAAGAAGAATCTGAGCACATCATTGAAGTTAGCCCAAATCAGCAAGCCGAACAATAGGAACATACCTACCATTTGAGCACGCTCCATAAACTTATCGCTGGGTTTGCGACGTGCTACAATCTCGTAGATGAGGAACAGGACATGTCCGCCGTCCAATGCCGGAATAGGCAGAATGTTCATGAAAGCAAGGATGATTGAAAGGAATGCCGTCATGTACCAGAACTGATACCAGTCCCATGTTGCAGGGAAGATGCTGCCGATTGTTCCGAAACCGCCAAGTTGTTTGGCGCCCTCTTTAGAGAAAAGATACTTCATCTGGCTGACATAACCTTTCAGCGTATTTACTCCCAGGGTAACCCCAGCCGGGATAGATGCGAAGAAACTATATTCTTTCTTGACAACGGGCAACAGCTTGTTTGTCTGCAGGGATGCAGCGACACCGATTTGATATAAAGAATCTGTAGTCAGCTTTACGGTATCCGCTACCCCCGCTCTGACGTAAGTCAGGGTGAGAAGACGGCTGGTACTGTCGTTGGCTGCTTTTTGGCGATTCAGCATTTCTTCCTTAAAGTCGAAGTAAGCGATGTTACGTCCATCCAATTGAGTGATGCTGTCACCCGGTTGTAACCCGGCAAGTGCGGCAGGTTGTCCCGGCATAATGCTGTCGATGACAAACGGATAGCGGAATGAAGCGAAACGGACACTGTCGGCAAGCAGGCGTTCCATCATATCTTCGGGGATGTACACGGATACTTCCTGCCCGTTACGCAATACGCTGACCTGACGTGCATCGACGATGCTTGTCAGCATGTCGCCACCATAGCGTTCAAAAGGTACGCCGTCGGCGGATACCAATATATCGCCGTCACGGAAACCGATTGCTTTAGCCGTTTCATTAAAGTCCATACCCAGCGGGGCTTTCTGTAAAGGTACATATTCATCTCCCCACGCAAAGAGTATCATGGAGTAGATGAACAATGCCAACAGGAAATTGAACAGTACGCCGCCTATCATAATCAGCAGACGCTGCCATGCCGGTTTGGCACGGAACTCCCACGGTTGCATGGGCTGTTTCATCTGTTCGGTATCCATAGACTCGTCTATCATACCTGCAATTTTGACGTACCCGCCTAAAGGCAACCAGCCGATACCATATTCCGTTTCACTGTTTTTCGGTTTGAATTTGAACAAGGTGAACCACGGGTCAAAGAACAAACAGAATTTTTCCACTCGTGTCTTAAATAAACGAGCGAAGAGGAAGTGCCCGCCTTCATGGATTATTACGAGCAATGAAAGGCTCATTATAAGTTGCAGGGCACGGATCAAGAATGTTTCCATCTAATTATTTACTATTTTATTATTTGCAATTTAATTTTTAACTATCAATTCTTTTGCTATTCGTCTGGCTTCTGCGTCAGTTGCCACATAGTCTTCGTAAGCAGGTTTTTGTATAAAGGATACGCGCGCCATTGTCTTCTCGATTACGTCGCTCATGCCGAGGAATGATATTTCGTCCCGTAGGAAAGCGGCTACCACCACCTCATTGGCTGCATTGACGATACATGGCATGTTTCCTGCACGGTGCAGCGCTTCGTATGCCAGCGCCAGATTGCGGAAACGTTTCGTATCCGGCTGCTCGAATGTCAGGTCCGTGCACAATTTGAAGTCCAGCCGGGGGAAAGACGCTTTCAGGCGTTCCGGATAGGAGAATGCGTACTGAATGGGCAGGCGCATATCCGGCATTCCCAGCTGCGCTTTCACTGCTCCGTCCTCAAACTGCACCATTGAGTGAATGACGGATTGCGGATGTACCACTACTTCTATCTGGTCGGGGCGTACACCGAACAGCCATTTTGCTTCAATCACTTCAAACCCCTTGTTCATCATGGAAGCGGAGTCTATTGTAATTTTGGCTCCCATGTCCCAATTGGGGTGCTTCAAAGCCTGTGTCTTGGTTACGGTGGCAAGCTGCTCCATTGTACAGGTACGGAACGGGCCGCCGGAAGCTGTCAGTATAACTTTCTCGACAGGGTTACCCATTTCTCCGGCTAAACACTGGAATACGGCAGAATGTTCGGAGTCTACCGGCAAGATGGGAGTACCGCTGAAACGTGCCAGGTCGTTGATAAGCTCGCCCGCCACGACTAATGTTTCCTTGTTGGCGAGGGCTATCGTCTTGCGTGCGCGGATTGCGTTCATAGTCGGTTTCAGTCCGGCATAGCCTACCATGGCTGTCAGTACCATGTCGATAGGTTTTTCCGCCACAATCTGGCATAAGGCCTCTTCGCCGGCATACACTTTGATGGGGAGGTCGGCAAGTGCGTCTTTCAGTTGTTGATATTTCGTTTCATTTGCTATTACCACTGCTTCAGGCTTGAACTTGCGCGCCTGAGCTATCAAATCCTCCATCCGGTTGTTGGCTGTCAGTACATAGGCTTCGTATCGGTCGGGATGTTCCTCTATGACCTGTAATGCCTGTGTACCGATAGAGCCGGTAGAGCCAAGTATGGCAATTTGTTTCTTCATCAGTCTTATAATTTATGCTTTCAGGTTTATATCTTATACTTAATGCTTTATACTTTTAAAATACGATATAGAGTTCCGGGTTTACCGCCCTTCCTTTGTGCCACAGTTCGAAGTGCAGGTGCGGTCCGGTAGTCAGTTGCCCGCTGTTGCCTACCAGGGCAATGGCTTCTCCGCCTTTTACGGTGTCGCCTTCGCGTTTCAACAAAGAGCCGCAATGCTTGTAGACGGATACGAAATCCTGGTTATGCTGTACTTCTATCAAATAGCCGGTTTCGGCTGTATAGGTACTCAGAATGACCGTTCCGTCCAGGGTTGCCAATACGCTTTCTCCCGGATTGGCGGCTATATCCGTTCCGAAGTGCCTCTTTTCGGCATTGAAAGGAGATGAAATCATGCCGCGGGTGGGGCGGTAGAATATCAGTCCGTCTACTTCGGGGCGTGAGGCGATGCTTGTCAGGTTGTATTTCTCCGTTTCCTCGTACTGTTTGCGGAATTCAGCCTCGCGTTGCGTTCGTTCCATAAGCGAATCTTCCCGTACGGTAGTCAGGGAGTCGATGGAATGGATGGTGTCGGTTTTGATTTTACCCAGAAAGATGTCCTGGATATTCATAATGTACAGATTCTGTCTGTCTACCAGTTGCTGGAGCGAGTCTACACGCAGGGCATTCTCCACGACCTGCGCACGAATTTCACTGTTCATGTATCCGGGCAGGTAATTACGCAACGGGGTAAAGGCAACAATCAAAGAGGCAATCAGAAAGAGTACCGTCAGTACGGAAAGTAATACGGAGATTCCGTTCAGCTTGGACACACGCAGCGTGACAATATCCTCAAGGGTATTCTCGTTTGTAATAGTCAGTCTGTACTTGAACTTGATATTACTCCAAAAGGCTTTTCTTCTTTTTTTCTTCTTATTTGCTGCCACTTGTTCAACTTTTGTTTAACGTTTCTCTTTCTTAAACCTTGATGCTTCACAGTTTTGTTGCCTTGCATCGCTTCATTGACCTGTTCACACCTCTTCCGTATTGTCCAGGGCGAGTAATCCTTCCGGCAGGTCCACCGTGATAACCTTATGCTTCTGGTCGATGTCCATAATGAAATCTTCCTGTGCCGGAATCAGCAATTCTTCTCCTTTATAATCTACCACGAACAGAGTGTTGATGGTAGAGGTGTCCACATCCGTCACTTCACCCAGTTGGCCGTGGTGTACTTCTTCCATACGGAAACCGACGAAGAAATCCCAACTGAGTTCTCCCGGTCCGGCTCCTTCGGCATGCTTCACGGGAAAATAAACCTCAATGTTGGTAAACATCCGTGCGCGTTCTGCCGTATCCACTCCTTCAAGTTTGATGAGAGCCGTAGTGTCTGAGCGGAAACGATATTCTTCGATAAAGAACGGTACGAATATACCGTCCAACAAGCAGATGAGATATTCGGCCTCTACACGGTCGAAAATATCATCCATAAAGGTGAATGACAATTCTCCGTGAATGCCATGAGGTTTGTTGAATATACCTATTTTATATACTTCTTCTTTTCGTATCATATCGTTTTATCGCCTTGTCTGTTGCCTTGTCACTTCCTTATATTCTCGTTATTCTTGCTCCGATCGCATTCAGCCGTCCTTCTATATTCTGATACCCCCGGTCTATCTGCTCGATGTTATGAATACGGCTGATGCCGTCGGCACTCATGGCGGCTATCAGCAGAGCAATACCGGCACGGATATCCGGGGACGTCATATTGCCGCCACGCAGTTTGAAGCCGTGATTATGCCCGATTACTACGGCGCGGTGCGGGTCGCACAGAATGATTTGCGCTCCCATGTCTATCAGTTTGTCCACGAAGAAGAGGCGGCTTTCAAACATCTTCTGATGAATCAGCACGCTGCCTTTCGCCTGTGTGGCAACTACCAGCAGTACGCTCAGCAAGTCCGGCGTCAGTCCGGGCCAGGGCGCATCGGCTATTGTCATGATAGAACCGTCTATGAAGGATTCTATCTGATAAGTATCCTGGGCAGGCACATAAATATCATCGCCCCGTTGTTCCATTTTGATACCCAAACGCCGGAAACTGTCGGGGATGATACCTAAGTTTTCGTGCGAAACGTTCTTGATGGTCAGCTCGCTTTTCGTCATGGCTGCCATGCCGATGAAGCTTCCCACTTCAATCATGTCCGGAAGAACGGTATGCTCTGTTCCGTGCAGTTCGTCCACTCCCTCAATGGTGAGCAGATTGGAAGTGATACCTTCTATCTTTGCACCCATGCGGTTCAGCATCCGGCATAGCTGTTGTATGTAAGGCTCGCAGGCGGCATTGTAAATGGTTGTTTTACCTTTGGCCAATACTGCTGCCATTACGATATTGGCAGTGCCCGTTACAGATGCTTCGTCCAGCAACATATAGCTGCCTTGCAACTGCCGGGCGGATATTTCGTAAACTTCCCGTCTTTCATTGTAAACGAATTCGGCACCTAAATTCCGTATGCCGATGAAATGGGTGTCCAAACGGCGGCGGCCTATCTTGTCTCCGCCCGGTTTGGAAATCATAGCCTTGCCAAAGCGTGCCACCATCGGTCCTACGAGCATGACCGAACCGCGCAGGCTGGAGCATCTTTTCAGGAATTCATCGCTCTCCAGATAGGCAAAATCAACATTGGCTGCTTGAAAGCTATATGTATCGATGCTTTTTTTCGATACGTTCACTCCCATATCCCGCATCAACTGAATCAGGTTGTTCACATCCAGGATATCCGGTATGTTATGCACCGTCACCTCTTCGGCAGTGAGCAGGGTGGCGCAGATAATCTGCAGCACCTCATTCTTCGCTCCTTGAGGATAAATGTCTCCGGAAAGGCTGTGTCCGCCTTCTATTACAAATGAAGCCATGAAATAGTGGTTAGTAGTTAGTGATTAGCGATTAACGGTTAGTGATTAGGGTAGCGTGGTGATGTCCTATGATATTAACCGTTAATCGCTAATCACTAACCGCTATTTTAGTATTTTCTTTTATTATTTCTGTTGTTGTTTCTGTTGTTCTGGTTATTCATTTTCGGACGATAATTCTGTTCGATCCGTTCGGCCATAAGGCGGAGAAGGCTGTCGGTCATCTGCAGTTTGCCGCCGGACAGTTCTGCGAGGTCGTCCGCTATTTTGCGGTCGTCGACAGTATCTTTATTCCAGGACATATAGTCTTTCTTCATGTGGTTGCATATCAGTGCAACGAGGTTCTGCTTCTCGTCACCTTCGGGAAAGTCGATGGCTTTCTTAATCAGCACTTCCAGGGTACGGCCGTAGTGGCGGTAACGTATTTTGGTACTGGGATAAGGAACGGTTTCCGGTTTGGTTATCAGGTTGTCTTTGCGGATAACTTCGTATGGATAGTCGATGTCCAGCTTGAAGTCCGCCATGATGGCAAGATGATCCCACAGCTTGTGCTTGAAATCGGGTATGTCGCGAAGGTGGGGAAACATGTTTCCCATGATGTTGATAATGGTATTTGCACAACGCTGGCGCTCGGAGCGGTCTTCGATTGTCAGTGCATGGTCTACCATATTCTGGATGCTGCGCCCGTATTCGGGCAAAGGCATCCGCTTTTGTTGAGTATTATATTGCATATCCTTTAGAATTAGCGGTTAGTGATTAGTGGTTAGTGATTAGCGGTTAGTGGTTAATGATTAGTGATTAATGCTATACAGTCCAATTGCGCAGCCCGCTAATCACTAACCGCTAACCATAATCGCTATAAAAGTTTTTTCGGTTGGCTTGCTACGAATTCTTTCAAGTAGAACGGTTCGAAGTAGGCAACGTCTTTAAAATCTTTTTCGGCTATAGCTTTTTCTGCCAGCGGGAACATCATGCTTGCCAGCGGACGGATGCCGTCGATGAAATGGGCGTTGGGATGCACAATCTTTTCCTTGCACTTGGCTGCACCGTCGCCGAAGAAATACACGGGCTGCTTGTCCAGGAACTCCTGATAGGAATTTTCGTCCACAATGTCTGCCGCAATGTCGCGTACCGGTTTCAGTGCGCGGTCGTAAACGGCGGCGTACACTTCCATGCGGCGGGCATCAATCATGGGGCACAACAGAGCGTCTTCCGGCAGTTCATCGTGATAGAGCAGTACCGGAACGCATTGCACTTTCAGGGTGGGAAGCCCGATGAGGGGCAGGTTGCGCCCGTAACATACACCTTTTACCATAGACACACCGATGCGCAGCCCTGTGTACGAACCGGGACCGCAACTTACGGCAACGGCATCCAGCGGCATGGCGTGGCTGTCGGCAAATGACAGAGCTTCGTCTACGAATACACCCAGCGATACGGCGTGTGAAGGCCCGTTCAGGTCTTCTTTTTTGAAAACGTTCTGTCCGTCCTCACTCACGGCTACGGAGCAGGCCGAAGTGGATGTTTCAATATGCAAGATACATGACATAACTTCTATTCTGATTTTTATTGTGGCAAATTTACGTGATTTGTTTCGATTACACAAGTTGTTTGCCGAATGGTTTGTCGTTGCATTCCTGATTCATTGATTAAATTGCCGGCTGCTTGCTTGCATCTGTTCAGAAAATTAGCGAATATTGCATACTAAATTGTGCATGCGATATTTGTCTATTGCTCAAATTATTCTCAGTGAATGCAATAAATAATCAGTGAGAATAGCTATCTTTGTCGCATAAAACTATACATTATGATACAATCTATGACGGGCTACGGCAAAGCAACAGCCGAACTGTCCGATAAGAAAATCAATATTGAAATTAAGTCGCTTAACAGCAAAGCGATGGATTTATCTGCCCGTATCGCTCCGCTTTACAGGGAAAAGGAAATGGAAATCCGTAACGAAATATCCAAAATGCTGGAACGGGGCAAGGTCGATTTCAGCCTTTGGATTGAGAAGAAAGATGCGGAACAACTGGCCACTCCTATCAATCAGGAATTGGTGGAGGCCTATTACAAACGGATTAAGGAAATTTCTGCGGCTGCCGGTATTCCCGAACCTGCCGACTGGTTTGCCACGCTGCTCCGTATGCCGGATGTAATGACGAAGAATGAGACTCAGGAACTGAGCGATGAGGAATGGGCAGTGGTGCATGCGGCAGTGGAAGAGGCTATCAATCATCTGATAGACTTCCGCAAGCAGGAGGGCGCAGCGCTCGAAAAGAAATTCCGTGAGAAGATAGAGAATATAGCACGGTTGCTCGAATCGGTGACTCCCTACGAGCAGGAACGGGTAGGCAAGGTAAAGGACCGTATCACCGATGCGCTTGAAAAGACATTGAGTGTGGATTACGACAAGAACCGCCTGGAACAGGAACTTATCTATTACATCGAGAAACTCGATATCAACGAAGAAAAGCAACGTCTTTCCAATCACCTGAAATACTTTATCAGCACGCTCGAAAGCGGTAGCGGACAAGGTAAGAAGCTGGGCTTCATCGCACAGGAAATGGGCCGCGAAATCAATACGCTGGGCAGCAAGTCCAATCATGCCGAAATGCAGAAGATTGTAGTGCAGATGAAGGACGAGCTGGAGCAAATCAAGGAACAGGTCCTGAACGTGATGTAAGGAACCGGTTCCGGACGTTGCATAAATTTATGATAAGTTTGCTTCAACATGAAGTTAAAGCAAACCAATTAGAGGATTAAATAGTAAACCGTTAAATAGTAAATACCACAGATGGGTAAACTGATTATATTTTCCGCCCCCTCCGGGTCGGGCAAGTCCACAATTATCAACTATCTGTTGACGCAGAACCTGAATCTGGCTTTCTCTATTTCGGCAACCAGCCGTCCGCCGCGCGGCACGGAGCAGAACGGGGTGGAGTATTTCTTTCTCACTCCCGATGAGTTCCGGAGTCGCATAGCCAACGATGAGTTCCTGGAATACGAGGAAGTGTATCAGGACCGCTTCTACGGAACACTGAAAGCACAGGTGGAAAAGCAATTGGCTGCCGGACAGAATGTTGTATTCGATGTAGACGTAGTGGGCGGTTGCAATATCAAGAAGTTCTACGGCGAGCGTGCTTTGTCCGTTTTCATCCAGCCGCCTTCGGTGGAGGAATTGCGCAAACGCTTGATAGGCCGCGGCACGGATGCTCCCGAAGTTATCGAGAGCCGTGTGGCAAAGGCCGAATACGAGCTTGGCTTTGCACCGAAATTCGATACGGTCATTGTAAACGATGATTTGGAAACGGCTAAAGCGGAGGCATTGAAAGTGATAACCCAATTCCTGAACCGATGAAGCGGACGAAAGCCGGGCGTTTATCGCCGAGAGCCAATAAGTTCCTCTTAGTCCTGAATATCGTTCTGTTGTTGGGGGCTATTGTCTTGGCGATACTGAGCATCGACCTGAAAGAGTACACTTCGGCTGTAGCGATGTTTATGGTTGTGATTGTAAGCGGTGGTAATATTTACGGCTGTTGGAAACGTTTGAGAGAAAAACTTTGATACCATACTTTAGTATGTTTTAATTCTTAATTTTCAATTTATCAAGTGGATATAGGCATTTTCAGCGGTTCGTTCAATCCGGTACATATCGGACATCTGGCGCTTGCCAACTATCTTTGTGAATACGAAGGGTTGGACGAGGTGTGGTTCATGGTGACTCCGCATAATCCGCTGAAAGAAGAAGCCTCTCTGATGAGCGATGAATTCCGTCTGAAGCTGGTGCAGCTTGCCATTGGAGGCTATCCCAAGTTCCGGGCTTCCGATTTCGAGTTTCATCTGCCGCGTCCGTCTTATACCGTGCATACGCTTGATAAATTGAAACAGACTTATCCGCAAGACACTTTCCACCTTATTATAGGTTCCGACAACTGGAAGCTTTTCTCCCGGTGGTATCAGTCGGAGCGTATTCTTGCGGAAAACTTTATTCTTATTTACCCCCGTCCCGGTTATGAGGTGGACGGGAATACTTTACCTCAAAATGTAAAACTGGCCTCTTCGCCCACATTCGAAATAAGTTCTACCTTTATCCGCCAGGCGGTGGAAGAGGGCAGGGACGTGCGTTATTTCCTGCATCCGGCTGTCTATGAAGCGTTGAGACAAACTAATCTGTAAAATAAATGAATGACTTGGAAAATTTACAGGCACCCCACAACTTCGGTGTATGTGCCTCTGCCTGTTGTACGAAACGCTTTACCTGCCTGCGCTATATAGCCTTGCAGAATGCTTCCCTGCAATATCCGTTCCTGCCTACGCTTACTCCCCGGAAGCTGGAGTCGATGAAGGGGAAGTGTGAATATTACCGTCCGAATACGCCGGTGCGTTATGCCCGCGGCTTCACCCGGGTGGCAGAGTTGCTCACGGTTCGGGTGGCGGGTACATTCCGTTTGCGGCTTATTTCCTACTTCGGGCGTAAGAACTATTACCTTGCCCGTAAAGGAGAGTACCTTATCAATCCTGCTGCCCAGCAATACATTATCAGCCAGGCAGAAGCTCTCGGTCTGCGGCTTGATGACTACTTTGACGAGTATGTAGAACGGTATGACTGGTAGGGATAACCGGTTGAAATGCAACGCAATGTAGTTTCCACACGGTGGGAACTCCGGTTTCCTTAGGGGGAAACGTCAGTTTCCTATGGTAGAAACTTCAGTTTCCCTGCTGGGAAATTCTGGTTTCCTTAAAGGGGAACGGGCGTTTCCTTAAGGGAAACATCCGTCTCCTCCGGTGGAAACGGAAATGGGCTTACTCAAGGCATTCGTCGAGGTCGCGTATAATCTGCTCTTTGTCCATGTGCTGGCCGATGAAGACTATCTTTTGCATGCGGTCTCCGTACTTTTCGTCCCAGTCGCGCATCAGTCCGGGTTCTTGACGCATCAGTTCAATCAGGTCTTCTTCGGGGGCCGTGGCATACCACAGCCCGGCTTCGGTCAGTTGTTTCTGAGTGCCTGCCTGTTCAAAAAGGTAGGACATGTCGCGGTTGTGGCTGAAATAGCATACGCCTTTGGCACGGATGATGTTGCGGCTCCATCTGGTGGCGATGAAATGGTCGAATTTGTGAATGTCGAATGCCGGACGGCGGTAGTAAACGAAAGTACCGATGCCGTATTCTTCCACTTCGCCCCCTTCGTGATGGTGATGATGATGATGGTGTCCGTGCTCTTCGTGGTGATGCTCATGCTCTTCGTGATGATGCTCATGTTCTTCTTCGTGGTGATGATGTCCGTGCGCTTCTTTTTCTTCCTCTTCGGTGGCTGGTTTCTCTATCCCGCGAATCCATCCTGCCGAGGTAGCCACGCGTTCGAAGTCGAACAGGTCTGTATGTATAATCTTCTTTAAATCCACATCCGCGTAATTGCATTCGATGATTTCGGCTGCGGGTTGCAGGGTACGTATAATCTGCTTGATGCGTTCCAGCTCTTCGGGTTTTACTTCCGCTGCCTTGTTCAGAAGAATGATATTACAGAATTCAATCTGCTGGATGATAAGATTTTCAATGTCTTCCTCGTCAATCCCTTTTCGGGTGAGGTCGTTGCCGCAGGCGAACTCGTCTTGCAGGCGCAGGGCGTCCACTACAGTGGTGATGCAGTCCAGGCGGCAGATGCCGTATTGGGTGTACATGCCGCCCAGGCGGGGAATGGAGCAGATGGTCTGTGCGATAGGTTCGGGTTCGCAGATGCCGCTGGCTTCGATAACGATATAGTCGAAACGTTCCATCCGCATGATTTCGCCTATTTGCTCTATCAGGTCCGTTTTCAGCGTGCAGCAGATGCAGCCGTTTTGAAGCGCAACGAGGCTTTCGTCTTTCTTGCCCACGATGCCGCCCTTTTGGATGAGGTCCGCGTCAATGTTTACCTCGCCTATGTCATTGACGATAACTGCGAATCTGATGCCTTGTTTATTGGCGAGAATATGGTTTACTAACGTTGTTTTACCGCTGCCCAGATAACCGGTGAGGAGCAGTACGGGAATTTCTTTTGTTGTCATATCTGTTATTGGTTTTTATTTGTTGTTATTGACGAACCGTACGGTTGCATTCATCAACGCGGCATTGACGGGCAGTGAAGGATTATTGTACACTGCCATTTGTTGCTGCGGTGCGGTGCTCTCACAATCTTTCAGCACATGGTTCATTTTGTCTATCAGGACGAGTTCTGCCTTGGGAGATGCTTTCTTCAGCAGCATTGCATCTTCTTCCTTTACCTGAATATCGTTTTTGCCTTGAAGAATCAGCACGGGCATTTTCAGGGAAGCGATGACGGTCTGCGGATTGTATTTATACCAGGAGATGAGGTAGGGCTGTACGGAAGGCCGGAACAGTGCCTGCAGATAGGCAGGGACTTGCGCCACCTCTTTTCCGTTTCTTAACGAGCGGTTGATGTCCGCCACTTCTTTCCGTATGGACTCCGGCATCATTTGGGCAGCCACTTGCTTTTCTATGATTTCGTATGCCGGACTGCCTGCGCCGGCAATGGAAATGAAACTCTTTACTGTGGGGCGGCTCTGGCAGGCAAGCATGCCGATGAGCGAGCCTTCGCTATGTCCGGCCACTGTGATGCCGGTGAAGCGTTTGTCTTTGGCAAGCAAGTCTATCCAGCCCGTCACATCGTTTACATAATCCTCGAAGCGGAGTTTGGATTCTTCTTTGCCTGCTGCGGCGCTGCCGGCTATGCCGCGTTTGTCGAAACGGAGCGAGGCGATGCCTTTCTGTGCCAGTCCCTCGGCAAGGAATTTCAGCGAATTGTTTTTCATCATGGGATTGTTGCCGTCCATGTCGGTAGGGCCGGAACCGGCGATAAGCAGTACTACGGGACAGGTTGTGGCATTGGCAGGCAGGAGAAGTCTGCCTTTGATGTCACCGATAGCGGTGCTTAGTGTTACAGGGCTTTCTTCGGATGTGAGAGGCTGCGCCTGGCAGTAAGGTTGGAGAAACAGGACACAACTGAATAGAAGGAGAAGTAATCGTTTCATATCATTTACTTTTTGGTTTTTGGAAAACGGAAGTAAATGTAAACAATATTATCAGATAAAAAAAGAGGAAAGCATGTCAAAATTCGAATAAATCTTACATGCTTTCCTCTTATTATACCGTAACAATCATCCTGCTTACAGGATACCTTGTGCCATCATTGCCTTGGCTACTTTCATAAATCCGGCAACGTTGGCGCCCTTTACGTAATTTACGTAACCGTCGGCTTCTGTTCCGTACTGCACGCAAGCCTCGTGGATGTTCTTCATGATGCTTTTCAGCTTTTCGTCCACTTCTTCGGCGCTCCAGCCCAGTTTAATGGAGTTCTGGGTCATTTCGAGGCCCGATACCGATACACCGCCGGCATTGGCTGCCTTGCCCGGAGCATACAGAATCTTGGCTTCCTGGAACACTTTGATGGCTTCGGGAGTAGAAGGCATATTTGCACCTTCGGATACCGCCATTACACCGTTGGCGATAAGTTTCTTGGCATCGTCACCGTTGATTTCATTCTGAGTGGCGGAAGGCAGAGCGATATCTGCTTTTTCGCCCCAGGGACGTGCACCTTCCACATACTTAACGCCCGGATATTGCTCTGCATATTCGCGGATGCGTCCACGGTAGAGGTTCTTGAGTTCCATGATGTAATCCAGCTTTTCGCGGTCGATACCTGCGGGGTCGTATATGTAACCGTCGGAATCGGACATTGTCAGGACTTTGCCACCCATCTCCAGTACTTTCTCGGCAGTGTACTGAGCCACGTTGCCCGAACCGGAAATCAGGCAGGTCTTGCCCTTGAGGTCTGTACCTTTGGTTTTCAGCATTTCCAGCAAGAAGTAGATGTTGCCGTAACCCGTAGCTTCCGGACGAATCAGCGAGCCGCCGAATTCGCGACCTTTTCCTGTGAAAGTTCCGGTAAACTCGTGAGCCAGTTTCTTGTACATGCCGAACATGAAACCTACTTCGCGGCCGCCTACACCGATGTCACCGGCAGGAACGTCGGTCTCGGGACCGATGTGACGCCACAGCTCCAGCATGAAAGCCTGAACGAAACGCATCACTTCTGCATTTGACTTGCCGCGCGGAGAGAAGTCCGAACCGCCTTTACCGCCACCCATAGGCAGGGTAGTCAGCGAGTTTTTGAAAGTCTGTTCGAAAGCAAGGAATTTCAGAATGGAGAGGTTCACGGAAGCGTGGAAACGGATACCGCCTTTGTACGGACCGATGGCGTTGTTGTGCTGTACACGGTAACCCATGTTGGTTTGTACGTTACCCTTGTCATCCACCCAAGTAACACGGAACTGGTAAACGCGATCGGGGATGCAAAGACGTTCAATCAGATTGGCTTTGTCGAACTCCGGATGTTTGTTGTACTCTTCTTCGATGGTAGAAAGCACTTCTTCTACTGCCTGATGATACTCCGGTTCATTGGGGAACCGTCTTTTCAAATCTTCTAATACCTTAGCTGCATTCATAATCTATTTCTTTTATTGGGTTTACATATCTATATTGTAAAGCGGTGATGCGGTAGCACCTTACCTTTTGTTGCGGTTGCAAAAGTAAACATAAAAATGATACAAGCAAACAATTTATAAATAAAATACGGGATAAAACAACAAAAATATTGTTTTATCCCGTAAAAATGAATAAAAAGATATTATTTATTTCCTTTTGAGCGCTTTTATTACAGGAATGAATACCAATGCTGCTGAAATGACAAGTGTCAGGATGATTGGTCCGTCAATCCGTTCGGCGGTTGTCAGTACTATGTAGCAAAGCGCTGCCCAAAGAAGCGTGATGCAAACGATTTGAAATCTGGAAAATTGCCTTTTCATTTGCCTGCTTTCTTTTTGTCCACAATGGCATCGATAACGGCTACTGCGGTAATGTTTACTATATCGCGCACGGAGCTTTCAAAATCGGTAAAGTGGATAGGCTTGTTCAGTCCCATCTGTATCGGGCCGATGAGTTCGGAGTCCATATCCATCGACTGCAACAGTTTATATGCGGAGTTGGCGGAACTCAGGTTCGGGAAGATAAGCGTATTCACATCCTTTCCTTTCAGACGGGTAAACGGATACTTGGCATCGCGCAGTTCGCGGTTCATGGCAAAGTTTACCTGCATTTCGCCGTCGATGGCAAGGTCGGGATAGTTGCGCTGCATGTAGTCCACGGCTTCGTGCACGCTTACCGGACTTCCTTCCTTGTCCGTACCGAAGTTGGAGTAGCTCAGCATGGCCATGACGGGAGTATGGTTGAAGAAGCGTACGGTATACTCCGACAGTTTGGCGATGTCTATCAGTGTTTCCGCATTGGGATGGCGGTTGATAAGCGTATCGGCAAGGAAGTACGTGCCTTTCTTGGAGTTGAGGATGTGCATTGTGCCGAAGTGCTTGAATTCCGGACGGATGCCGATTACTTCTTTGGCCACCTTGATGGTGTTGCTGTACTTGGTGTACAATCCGGTGATGAAAGCGTCGGCCTCACCGGTTTCCACCATCATCATGCCGAAGTAGTTGCGCTCGAACATCTTGTCGTTGGCCTCTTCGTAGGTGACGCCTTCGCGGGCGCGCTTTTCGGAAAGGATACGTGCGTAACGTTCGCGGCGTTCCGATTCGTTGGGATGGCGCAGGTTTACGATTTCAATGCCTTCGAGGCTGAGGTCGAGTTCTTTTGCCAGCTTCTCGATAGCTTCGTCATTGCCCAATATGATGGGATGGCAGATACCTTCGGCCTTGGCTTCAACGGCAGCTTTCAGCATATTGGGGTGAATGCCTTCGGCAAATACCACACGTTGCGGGTTGCGGCGGGCGGTGTCGTAGAGCTGGCGGGTGAGCTTGCTTTCATAGCCCATCAGCTCGCGCAGTTGCAGGCGGTAGGCATCCCAGTCTGCAATGTGCTTGCGGGCCACACCGCTGTCCATGGCAGCTTTTGCCACGGCGCAGGACACTTCGGTGATGAGGCGCGGGTCTACTGGTTTCGGGATGAAGTATTCGGGACCGAAAGTGAAGTTGTTCACATGGTAGGCTTCGTTCACCACGTCGGGTACGGGTTGTTTGGCAAGATTGGCGATAGCGTGTACGGCAGCAATCTTCATCTCTTCGTTGATGGCTTTTGCTTGCGTATCGAGTGCACCGCGGAAGATATAGGGGAAGCCGATAACGTTGTTAATCTGGTTCGGATAGTCGGAACGGCCGGTAGACATCAGTACGTCCGGACGCGCTGCCATGGCATCCTCGTAGGATATTTCCGGAGTAGGATTGGCAAGGGCGAATACAATGGGGTGGTCGGCCATGCTGCGTACCATATCCTGCGTCAATACATTGCCTTTGGACAGGCCGAGGAATACGTCGGCGCCTTTGATGGCTTCGGCAAGGGTGTGCACGTCGCGGCGGTCGGTTGCAAAGTAACGCTTTTGTTCGGTCAGGTTCTCGCGGTCGCTGGTGATGACGCCTTTGCTGTCCAGCATCAGGATGTTCTCGCGGCGTGCGCCGAGCGATTCGTACAGTTTGGTGCATGAGGTGGCGGAAGCGCCTGCGCCGTTCACTACGATTCTTACGTTTTCAATCTTCTTGCCTGCCACTTCCAGTGCGTTCAGCAGTCCGGCGCTGGAGATGATGGCCGTACCATGCTGGTCGTCGTGCATCACCGGAATATCAAGTTCCTCTTTCAGCCGGCGTTCTATTTCAAAACATTCGGGAGCCTTGATGTCTTCCAGGTTGATACCGCCGAAAGTGGGAGCAATCGCCTTGACTGCTTCGATAAACTTGTCGGGGTCTTTCTCGTTCACTTCGATATCGAATACATCGATGCCGGCATAGATTTTGAACAACAGCCCTTTTCCTTCCATAACGGGCTTTCCGCTGAGCGCACCTATGTCGCCCAGACCGAGAACGGCGGTTCCGTTGGAGATTACAGCTACCAGATTGCCTTTGGCTGTATATTTATATGCGTCCTGCGGGTTCTTCTCGATTTCGAGGCACGGTTCTGCAACGCCCGGAGAATAAGCGAGTGAAAGGTCGGTTTGTGTACTGTAGGGCTTGGTGGGCACTACTTCAATTTTTCCCGGTTTGCCTTGCGAGTGATAGAGCAAGGCAGCTTCTTTGGTTATCTTAGCCATGGTAGATTAGTTAAATTTGTTATGATTTGGTCGCAAATTTAGAGATAAAAGTTCTAATTTGTAGCCTGTATCGGATAATTTCTATTAGAATTATCAGTAAATAAACTAAAAATGCTTATTTTTGGCAATAGATTTAAGTATTACCCCCAATTATTAACTTAACACAGTTGTTTTATGAAGATTTTTAAACTTCCTCTTGCAGGATTATTGTTTTGCACCGCGCCGTTGCTGGCAGGATGCGGAACGAGTGACAAACCCGAAGCTCCGGTTTCTCTGACCTGGGAAATGGGTACAAGTAATGTGGAACCCGGATATTACGAGAATTCCTTTGTTCTTAAAAACATCTCCGGCGCTCCTCTTCCCCGAAATTGGACAATCTATTATTCGCAACTTCCCCGCAATGTGAAGCAGGTAGGGAATCCTGTAGTCAGGGTGGAGTCGGTGAACGGAAACTTCTTTAAGATGTATCCGACGGAAAGTTTTACTCCGTTGGCTCCCGGTGATTCCATGCGTATTACTTTTCTGTGTTCTTATAAGATAGACCGGAATTCGCACGCGCCCGAAGGCACGTATTGGGTAGCTACGGCAGACGGTAAGGAAAGCAGTCCGCTTCCCGTAACGCTGAATACGCTTGCGTTACCCTCGCCGGAGTCACTGCCCGGCTATCCGGATGCAACTAAAATATACGAATCGAATCTTCGTTTGGAGAACGTATCGGCTTTGCAACCATGGGATATATTGCCGTCGGTAAAGAAAGCGACGCCTGCCGAAGGCGCTGTTGTGCTGGATGGCAAGGTGGCTTTGGCTTATCCGGACGCGTATGCCGTTGAGGCAAGGTTGCTGAAAGAGAAGTTATCCGCTCTGTACGGCTTGGAAGTAGTGGATAAAGCTCCCGTTACGATTGCTTTGGAAACCTTGGCCAACAAGGCGAAAGCTGTGAACGATGAATACTATGATATGGTTATAGACAGCGACCGGATAAAGATTAGCGCCGCCACTCCGCACGGAGTTTTCAACGGTACGCAAACCTTGCTGGCGATGCTGAAAGGTAAAAAAGCGCCGTACCGGCTGGACGCTATGTCTGTGGAAGATTATCCCGACCTTCTGTATCGCGGGCAGATGATAGACATTGCCCGCAACTTCACTACCGTAGACAATCTGAAAAAGCTGGTGGACATTTTCGCTTCTTACAAAATGAATGTGCTTCATTTCCATTTTTCGGATGATGAGGCATGGCGTCTGGAAATTCCGGGACTGGAAGAACTGACCGCTGTAGGCAGCCGCCGCGGACATACCACCGACGAGAGCCGTTGCCTCTATCCGTGCTATGACGGCGGTTACGACCCGGATGCCGCAACCGTAGGCAACGGATATTACTCCCGTGAGGACTTTATCGGTCTGTTGCGCTATGCTGCCGAAAGACATATCCGCGTCATACCGGAAATAGAATCTCCCGGACATGCCCGTGCGGCTATCGTCTCCATGAAAGCGCGTTATAATAAGTATAAGGACACGGATGTGGAAAAGGCCGCCGAATATCTGCTGAGTGAGCCGGAAGATACTTCCCGCTACACATCCGTGCAGTATTATACGGACAATGTGATAAATGTGGCCATGCCCTCTACTTATCGCTTTATGGAGAAAGTGATTCAGGAACTTGCGGCTATGTACAGGGAAGCCGGCGTACCGCTGGCTACGGTGCATCTTGGCGGCGATGAAGTGGCGCGCGGCGTATGGCTGGGTTCTCCAAAATGTCAGGCGTTGATGAAAGAGAAAGGAATGACGAAACCGCATGACTTGGCAGAGCATTTCATCACGCAGATGGCAGACATCATGCAAAGGAACGGGCTGAAATTCAGCGGTTGGCAGGAAGTCGCTTTAGGGCATACCGAAGAGGCTCACCGGCAATTGCGGACTCAGGCGGCAGGCGTGTACTGCTGGAATACGGTTCCGGGATACGATGAGGTGGTGTATCAGATTGCCAATAACGGCTACCCGGTGATTCTCTGTAATGTGGGCAATTTCTATATGGATATGGCGTACAACGGGCATCCCGACGAGCGCGGGCTCGATTGGGGCGGTTATGTGGATGAGTCAGTCTCTTTCTCCATGCTTCCTTTCAGCATCTATCGTTCGTTGCGTACGGACGGTGCAGGCAATCCCGTCGATTTGGATGCAGCGGAAAAGGGAAAAACTGTTCTGACGGCAGAGGGGCGAAAGAATATCCTGGGTGTGCAAGGCCAGTTGTTTGCCGAAACAATCCGTAGCTTTAACGGTGTGGAATACCTTCTTTTCCCGAAAATCATGGGACTGGCAGAGCGTGGCTGGAATGCTTATCCGGCATGGGAAGAACTGCGGGGTGCACAGGAACAGCAAGCCTTCAACAAAGCATTGGCGTTGTATTATGAAAAAATCAGCGATATGGAAATGCCTTATTGGACAAGGAACGGTATCAATTTCCGCCTGCCTCATCCGGGATTGTTGGTGAAGGACGGTAAGCTTTATGCCAACGTTGCCATTCGAGGTGCTGAAATACGTTACACAACGGATGGTTCGGAACCGGATGCCCAATCCGCTTTGTGGGAAGCGCCCGTGCCGTGCCATGCTCCGGTAGTGAAGGCAAAGACCTTCTGTCAGGGTAAGGAAAGCCTGCCGATAACATTGAAAACTGAATAATAATGAAACGCATCATCCGTTGAGGCTGAATGTATGATTGAACAGCCCTCGACAGATGATGCGTTTCACTTGAACAGATGATGCTTACGCGTTCAGCGCCTGTTCTATATCTGCGATGATATCATCCGCATTTTCAATACCCACCGAGAAACGGATGAGGTCGGGGCGGATACCTGCTTCCAACAGTTGCTCGTCAGAGAGCTGGCGGTGCGTATGGCTGGCAGGATGGAGCACGCAGGTACGTGCATCGGCAACGTGAGTTACGATAGCTGCCAGCTTCAACGAGTCCATAAACTTGATAGACACCTCGCGGCCGCCTTTCAGTCCGAAAGAGATAACGCCGCAGGAGCCGTTGGGCATGTACTTCTGTGCCAATGCGTAATACTTGTTGTCGGGCAGTCCGCAATAGTTCACCCATGCCACTTTGTCGTTTTTGGAAAGGTATTCGGCTACTTTTTGGGCATTGCCGCAGTGTTGCGGCATGCGCAGGTGCAGAGTTTCCAGACCGAGGTTCAGCAAGAACGCATTCTGCGGAGACTGGATGCTGCCGAGGTCGCGCATCAGTTGCGCCGTTGCTTTAGTGATGTAAGCCAGTTTGCCGAAAGCTTTTGTATAAGTCAGTCCGTGATACGATTCGTCCGGTGTGCAGAGACCGGGGAATTTGTCGGCATGTGCTTCCCAGTCGAAATTGCCGCTGTCTACAACTGCTCCGCCTACGCTGGTGGCGTGTCCGTCCATATATTTGGTAGTGGAGTGGACTACTATATCGGCTCCCCATTCAAACGGGCGGCAGTTGATAGGAGTGGGGAAAGTATTGTCTACAATCAAAGGTACGCCGTGCTTGTGGGCGATACGGGCAAACTTTTCGATGTCGAGAACTTCCAGCGTAGGGTTGGAGATTGTTTCGCCGAACAGGGCTTTGGTGTTCGGACGGAAAGCGGCAGAGATTTCCTCTTCGGGCGCATCGGGGTTGACAAACGTTACATCGACACCCAGCTTTTTCATTGTCACGCCAAACAGGTTGAACGTTCCGCCATAGATAGTGGATGAGCATACGAAGTGGTCGCCTGCCTGGCAGATGTTGAAGATGGCATAGAAATTCGCTGCTTGTCCGCTCGATGTCAGCATAGCGGCTACACCGCCTTCGAGGGCGGCTATCTTGGCGGCAACGGCATCGTTCGTAGGATTTTGCAGACGGGTATAGAAGTAACCGCTGTCTTCGAGGTCGAACAGACGCGCCATTTGCTCGCTGGTATCGTATTTGAAAGTTGTACTTTGATAAATGGGGAGTACGCGGGGTTCTCCCTTTTTAGGAGTCCACCCTGCCTGTACGCACAGTGTCTCCGGCTTGAATTGCTTTGCCATAATGCTATCTGTATTTAGAGTTTCTTTTCTTTAAAACACGTAAGTTGTCGCAAAAGTAGGGAAAAAAATATAATTTTGTGCGCGCGAATGGTAAAATGCTATAATTTAGCAGTTGAAAATCTGCTGCCGATACGAAATAAATGACGAATAACGGGAATATGAAACGTATATTTTGCTTGCTTGCTGTTCTCTTCTGTACTTTTCTTCTTTTGGATGTCTCTGCTCAGGGAGAATATGCCACACCCAAATCGGGCGAGGGTATTTCGTCTTTTCTGGAACGGAACAAACGTCCGGGAAAAGCCTACTATAATGAGTTTATGAAGCTGAACGAAAAACGTCTGCGTGGAAAAGAGGAACTGCGATTGGGAGTGAAATATGTGTTGCCGCCCTTGAAGAAAGGGACTTCTGCTTCCGTTTCGCCCAAAGCTGTTGCCGGTAAAAAGAGAGTGGTTCGCGAACGGCTGTTCGGGAAGAAGCTGGCCGATGTGACAGTGACTTCCAACCGCTTGCAGGGTGCTTGCTTCTATGTGGTCAGCGGGCATGGCGGTCCCGATCCCGGAGCTATCGGAAAAATTGGAAAGGTGGAATTGCACGAGGATGAATATGCCTATGATGTTGCCTTGCGCCTTGCCCGTAACCTGATGCAGGAAGGGGCGGAAGTGCATATCATCATTCAGGATGCCAAAGACGGAATCCGCGACAGCCGCTACCTTTCCAACAGTAAGCGGGAAACGTGCATGGGCGATGCCATTCCGCTGAATCAGGTAGCCCGCCTGCAACAGCGTTGCACCAAAATCAATGAACTCTACCGGAAAGACCGTAGGAAGTATAAGTATTGCCGGGCTATATTCTTGCATGTGGACAGCCGCAGCAGGAGTGCGCAGACGGATGTATTCTTTTACCATGCTCCGAAAAGCGTGTCGGGAAAGAAACTGGCGGTTACCATGAAAGAAACTTTCGAATCGAAATATGACAAACATCAGCCCAATCGCGGATTTGAAGGGACTGTCAGTTCGCGTAACCTCTACGTGTTGCTGCAAGCCGCTCCGGTTTCGGTCTTCGTTGAACTGGGTAATATCCAGAATACGTTCGACCAGCGCCGTTTCGTTATCAGTTCCAACCGCCAGGCTCTGGCAAAGTGGATGACGGAAGGATTCATTGCGGACTATAAGCAGATGAAGTAGGGGTGTTTGTCTGTTTCATAAGGTATGGTTTCTCATTCCGGACATAATGAAGAATGACGAACCCATACCTTACATATTTTAATTTATTCTATCGGAATATAGATTTCTGTCAGTAACTCATCCGGTGCAGTATCAGCCGGATTATTCAGGTATCGTTCGGCACTGGCTTCATCTCTGAATGTACATTCCATTTCAGGGATGTATTTTCCATAGATTGTGTCGTACACACTTTGCAGGTGTTCGTACGAACCCTTATACAGGAATATGGCATAACGTCCTGCCGGGAGTTGCTTGAAGCCGATATTGCCTTTCGGAGTTACGGCGGCAGGCATAACCATACATACATCGGTACGCAGTTTCTCTATCGGGGTCACTTTAGGGTCATCATGAAAAATACAGTAAGGCATCACTTCTCCCATTGGCAGCTTTTCCTCTTGGACAAATTGTTGAAGGCGCATCCACGTGCCGCAATAATCATTTAGTTTATAGTCTCCGAACAATCGGATATAAATCACATTTCGGACCGGAAGTTCTTTGATTTCCCGTTTCAGTTTGAGTTCCGGACGGATAATAGCTGGTTTCATAATTACAAAGTTTTTATTGTTACGATATTCTAAAGGTGAAATACCGTAGAACTGCTTGAACACTTTAGACAATGATGAGGAAGACGAATAACCGATGCGATAAGCAATGTCGGCTATCGGCAAATCGGTGTAGCGCAATAACCGTGCTGCCGTTTCGGTACGTGTCCGGACGATAAACGTACCTATGGGTTCGCCCAAAAAAGCTTTCATGATGCGGTGGAAGTAGAACGGAGAGAAATGGGAAATCTTGGCCAGCGATTTCAGGTCGATTTCTTCTCCGAGGTGGAGATTGATGTAATCCACCACTGCATTCACACACTTCTGATACTCTTCCCGGGTTGTCTTCTTGGTTTCCATATATTCTATCGGTTTGTTCACGATGCAAAAATAAGGGGAAAAAGGGATAGGGGACTTGTCCGATGTTGCTATAAATGTGGTTTGCCGCATATTTGTTGGACATTTGTTGGACGGAAGTTCGTTAATAATCATTGTTTGTTTAATCTGAAAAGACAAAACATATGTAATTTTGCAGCGGATTATATTATATAAATAGCTTTTGAAAGAGTATATGAAAGAGGCATTTCTTACTTTAGGGCGTGGTGTAGGCCAGGTGATGTTTCAGAACAATGCGCTGTCGGGGTTATTGATGCTGGCAGGTATCCTTCTGAATTCCTGGCAAATGGCCTTGCTGGCGATTGCGGGTAATGTTGTAAGTACACTAACGGCTTGTCTTTCCGGTTACAGTCGCGAAGATATAAGGAACGGACTTTACGGGTTTAACGGTACTTTGGTGGGAATAGCAATCGGAGTATTTATGCCGGTTTCCGTAGCTTCTTTATCATTGTTGGTTGCAGGTGCGTGCTTATCCGCTTGGATAGCCCGTCTTTTCAGCTTGCAGCGGCGGGTGCCGGGATTTACCGCTCCTTTCATCCTTTCGGTGTGGATATTGTTGGCTGCTTGCAGAGGGATGATGCCGTCTTTGCTATTGCCTTCCGGGAATGCAGTGACAGACCAGTCACTCTCTTTTTTGCAGGCTTTTTGTCTGAACATCGGTCAGGTGATGTTTCAGGGGAATACAGTATTGGCAGGAGTGCTCTTTCTGCTGGGTATCATGGTTAATTCCCGTATCAATGGCTTTTATGCTGTATTGGGAGCGGGGCTTCCCATTCCGTTCGCTCTGCTGTTGGGAGTGGATGATGCTGTTTTGAATGCCGGATTGATGGGATATAACGGAGTGTTGTGCGCCATTGCTTTGGGAGATAAAACATGGAAAGGCGGCGCGTGGGCCACAGTGGCTGTATTGCTGTCCGTCTTACTCCAGATAGGCGGTATGAAGTGGGGAATAACAACCCTCACCGCACCGTTCGTTGTTGCTGTATGGATAGTGGCAGGGTGCAGGGCCGGATGGAAAAATAGAAATAGAAACTGAAAATTGCTGAATATTACAAAGTATGACCGAGAAAACCCGATTGCAGCTCTTGGCGTGGGCAAGAGAATATCATTGTGCAGCCTTTATACAAGGTGATCCTGTTCAGTTTCCGCATCGGTATACGCAGAAACAGGATATTGAGGTTAGCGGCTTGCTCACTGCTATAATGAGTTTTGGCAACCGCAAACAGATATTGAAGAAAGCGGACGGACTGCATGGTTTAATGGGAGCTTCACCCTACCGGTATGTCTTGTCCTGCAGATGGAAAGAAGATTTCCTGCCTACAGATAGGAGTAGCTTTTACCGTATGCTTTCCCATGCGGATTTTTATACTTACTTTGCCCGGCTGCACGCCGCCTATACCCGTTTTGATAGTTTGGAAGATGCCTTGTCGGTTTATCCGGGTACACCGATGGAGAAGCTGTGCGCATTTCTGGAAGTTTCAGCCAAGAGCCCTCAAAAGAAACTGAATATGTTTCTGCGGTGGATGATACGGAAAGAGTCGGAAGTGGATTTCGGTATTTGGAAGAGCTTTGACCGTCGCGATTTGCTGATTCCTTTGGATACGCACGTTTGCAGGGTGGCTTATCTTTTGGGGCTTACCGATACGGAAACATTCTCTCTGAAGAATGCGCGGAACATAACCGAGGCTTTGGCGGAAGTCTTTCCGGACGACCCTTGTTTGGGAGATTTCGCATTGTTCGGCAGCGGGGTAAACGGGGTGCTGTAAGATTGGGCTTTGTCTTACCAGTCTATCTCCTCAATGCCTTTGCTCCGTAAATAATCGTTGGCCTTGCTGAAGTGCCTGCAACCGAAGAAACCGTATTCGGCGGAACGGGGTGAAGGATGGACGGTTGTCAGAATAAGATGCTTGCTGCTGTCTATCAAGGCTGCCTTTTCTTTGGCATAAGCTCCCCAAAGCATGAATACGAGATGTTCCCGTTCATCACTTAATTTCTTGATTACCGCATCTGTGAAAGTTTCCCAGCCCATGTTGCGGTGCGAACCGGTTTCGTGGGCGCGTACCGTAAGGACAGAGTTCATGGAGAATACTCCCTGAGCCACCCAGCGGTCCAGATTGCCGGAAGTAGGAATCGGTTTGCCCAAGTCTCGATGTATCTCCTTGAATATATTGGCGAGTGATCCCGGTATGGCTACTCCTTCCGGTACGGAAAAGCATATCCCGTAATATTGTCCGGGGTTGGGGTAGGGATCTTGTCCTAAGATAACCACTTTTACTTTTTCAAAAGGGCATGAGTTGAAAATATGAAAGATAAGGTGTCCCGGCGGCAGCACGTTGGCACGTCCGTATTCGCTTTTCACAAATGATACCAATCTTTCAAAGTAGGGCTTGTCGAATTCTTCTTGTAGACGTTGCCGCCAACTCTCTTCTATCTTGACTTTCATAGGATACTGCATCTAAATACGATGCAACAAATGTACAAATAATCTCTGTGGGTACGTATGTGTTTTGCGGATAAAAAAATTCCGATTCGTCACGAACCGGAATTCTTTCTTTAATGAGATTTACATTTAGAAAAGACTATTCTTTGACAATTTCGCCTTTTTCGTTTAAAAGCGTTTCCGCTTCCTGACCGTCTTGGGTGACGATGATGATTTTGTAGAGTGTGGTCTCTTCCGTTTCTTTTACGTAGGCTTCTTTTACAGATGCACCTTCATAATCTTTGGCTAATGTCTGCATAACAGCCTGTGGCAATTCTGTCGGGTCGATTTTCACAAATTCGTCTTGCGGAACTTGTGCTTCTGCCACGATTGCTGATGAGTTGTTTACTTCCTGTGCGAATACTACAGAACTTCCTGTTCCTAAAACCATTACTAATGCTGCTAATACCTTTTTCATAACTTTCTGATTTTTAGTGAATATTTGGGGTTATCATCTCTAACACTTATCATAGGACAAATAGAATGCCAAACTGTATTGCTTGTCGGTATATAATTGATTTACAGGGTAATTATGCGAAGTTGTCCCGAAAAGTCCAATGTAGAAATATGTAGAGTGTTGTAGAAACGGGTAACACATTTGAGGAATAATTACACAGAATCTTAACGGACTTCTTATTTATTCTATATAAATTTGCGCCATACTTAAAATAGATATGAATATGCTTAGACTGAATGTTTTTATTCAAGTGAGTGCGGATAACCGTGCTGCTGTGATGGAAGCTGCAAAAGAACTGGTAGCTTGTTCCCTGAAAGATAACGGTTGCATTGCTTATGACATTTTTGAAAGTGCAACCCGTGAAGATGTTCTTATGATTTGCGAAACATGGAAAGATGAGGAGTCTTTGGCTGCACACGAAAAGGCGGCGCATTTTGTGACTTTGGTTCCTAAAATACAAAGCCTTGCTTCTATGAAACTGGAGAAATTCAGCTTCTGATAATAAACAATATTATTTGAAAAAGTCAACCATTGCGTTGACTTTTTTGTTTTTTACTTCATATATGGTAAATGGTATGAAGCAAATAATCTTTATTTTTGTAATGCTAATAAGTTGTCTGTCCTGTGTCGGTAAATCGACCGGTCAGGCGGAAAGGAGAAACGATATGAAGTCAATGAAAGAAATTTATCTGGCAGGCGGATGTTTCTGGGGAACCGAACATTTCCTGAAGCAAATAGAAGGTGTAGAAGTTACCCAAGTGGGATATGCAAACGGAAATATAGCCAATCCTACCTATCAGCAAGTCTGTACAGGTATTACGGACTTTGCCGAAACCGTAAAAGTACAGTATGATTCTGATAAGGTGACCTTGCCTTTTCTTATCGACCTTTATTTCAAGACAATTGACCCTACCAGTCTGAACCGTCAGGGAAATGACCGTGGTACTCAGTATCGCACAGGCATTTATTATACCGATGCAGCCGATCTGCCTGTTATCCGTGAAACCGTTAGCCGTCTGGCTGCCAACTACACCCGCCCGCTGGAAGTGGAAATTGAGCCGTTGAAGAATTTTTATCCGGCAGAAGAGTATCATCAAGATTATCTGGATAAAAATCCGGGCGGCTACTGTCATATCAATCCTGCGCTATTCGACCTGGCACGTAAAGCAAAGATGAAGAAACCGATGGCGGCTTACAGTAAGCCCGATGATGCAACTTTGCGTTCGCAACTCACCGCAGAACAGTATGCCGTTACCCAGAAAAATGCCACCGAACCGCCTTTCCGTAATGCCTACTGGGATGAACACCGTCCGGGCATTTATGTGGATATTACTACGGGTGAACCTTTGTTCGTCTCTACCGATAAGTTCGATTCCGGTTGCGGATGGCCCAGTTTCTCCAAGCCGATTGGCCGCAAGCTGATTCAGGAGAAAGCAGATACCACTCACGGAATGGTACGTACGGAAGTCCGTAGCAAAACAGGTGATGCCCATTTGGGACATGTCTTTACAGATGGTCCTGCCGATAAAGGCGGATTGCGTTATTGCATCAACAGCGCTTCTTTGCGCTTTATCCCTAAAGAGAAGATGCAGGCAGAAGGATATGGTGAATATTTAGAACTGGTAAAATAATACACAATGGACATATTATTACTAAGTAATGAGGATACGTGCCGCAGCCGTATCGCACAAGAACTCCTGCACACATTTGGCAGAGGGATGAATATTTCTACGGCAGGAGTTATGGAAGGAAATTGCGTTCCCGATGCCGTATGCAATGTGATGGAGCAAAACGGTTACGGCATATCGCGTAAAAAGCCTTCCGGTGTCGGAGTATATGCGCATCGGTCATGGGACTATGTTGTTACCCTGTGTAAAGAAGCTGAGGAAGAACAGAGCTTCCTCACCCTCAATGCCAAACGGCAGGTGCATTTTAACTTTGAAGACCCTTTTAAAAATCGTTTTCAAAGCGAGAGTGAACAGGAGCAACAAATAGCAACCCTCTATGAAACAATGTATCGGCAACTGTACGAGTTCTATCGCGATGAATTGAGCGAGCAACTATTGCCCCGTTGTACGTGCGGTGCAAATACTTATTGCCGTTGCGAATAGCTTTTTTTGACTGCTTACGCTATTCAATCTTTGTCCGAATATCACTGGGATTCTTCTTTTTTCAGTAAAGGGGAGCGGTATTTATAAGTATGATTTAATTATAAATATCCGGATATAAAATAGTCAATGCCTTATAAAGGTTTGTCTCTTTTACAATAGTCTCCTCTTTATTATCAAGCTTGATTCCCGGTTCTTTCTGGCATAGATACGTTCTCATGCTTTGGCCTTCTTTTGTATGGAAATTATCTAAAGCCATATCAATGTATCCCCAATAATTATTTAAGGGATGATTGGATGCACTGCGTATACTGTTTATACGTGATTTCCAATTAGGATGATTGGTAAAAGTAATGCGGTTGTTCCTGATGTCTTCAATCAGGCACACTGCCTGGATAATACTACTAGTTAATATTTCTTTTAAATCGATGTTTAGTGTATTGTCGAATAGTTTGTCTAAACAATAAAGCCTCATTTTCGTAGTATTTGTCAGGCTATTGTCTTTTTGCCAATCTTCCGTTTTTTTGTGCCTGTATCCTAACTCCCATAATAGAAGTAGAAACTCCGGATGATATATTCTTCCTACTTCCAGCCCTGTTTGTAACTTGTGAAGTGTATTGGGGGCGTGTATGGCATCTCTAATTTCATTAGCTTCCTCTTTTATCAGTAGGTTGAGTATGGAAGAAGAGTGTTTGTGATCAGCGAGGTAAAACAATGCCTCAAGGAATTCTTCGTGGGGAAATGTATGCCATAGTGTATTGATTTTCTCTTCAGCAGTAGCACCGGCTATGTGATGATATCCCCAAACCGGACGTTCTTTCTCTATACTTATGCTTAATGTTTCCAACATATCTGACAGTTCGGTTTTATGAAAGAGGGAGATAGCCGTTTGGTAAGGGTCGGGCTGTTCGTCTTCTAAGAAACGGACAGCCGGTACTTGCAATTGAGGATAGAGCAGCTTTAATATTTTGTATTCTTTAGGTTTCTTCCATGTTATGATTTCATTTTTATCTAATTTGTTGTGTTTTCTTAGGAATGACTCTGCTTTGTAAACCTCTTCCCATTTACCGCTTTGTTTGAGTGCTGCCTCACAAAATATCCAATGATTTTTGTAATGGGTTATTGCGTTATTAGCGATACATACCCATACATTGGTTTGAAAACTGAAATACTCGGGTTTGTTGGAAAGTAATGCTTCAATCGTATAAATTGTTCCTGAAAGGTCTGCTCCGGAAGTAATTAGAGTTGTTATTAGTTCAGCTTGCCCTTCCTGATACAATTTGAATGCTAACCTGGAGAAAGTAGCATAATATTTATAGGTGTCGGTGGGGAACTGCTCTTTCATGATTTTTCTATCTTCATAAGTAATTTGATAACCACATTCGAGCAATTTTATCAAGTCCTGGACACCGTAAGGGTAGTTGTTTATGAATTCTTGGATTATGCTGTGTCCGTTTTTCTTTTCACAAGGTAGTTCCGACTGGAATATATTTTTATTGTTAGTTGAATTATCCATCGTTTATATAATTTGAATTTGCTGTTTAATGAGTGTAAAAGTATAAAAATAAAGTGTTTATATTCTTTATTGCGGCATTTATTTTTCATGATGTACGGAATGTTTGGAGAGCAGATATTAAATAATGTGTTATTTGCTCTCAAAAGAGCTGATAATCTGCCGACTGATATATATGGGGCTTTTAAACAAAAACAGTTGTTCGGAGTTTACTCGAACAACTGTTTTTGTACTCTTGTATTTTAATCCCTCATGTTTTGAAGGCAGGCATTGTCAATCGTCGATATCGATTACTCTCATTTGAGAGTCGAATGTAATTTCCCAACGATTGGACAATTTTATCTCATATTCATTATGATCGAATTCTATTTCGAGAATTCTTGCATCCGGATAGTTGGTCTTTACATAATTGCGGATTGCTTCCGGTACAACTTGTGCGGGAACTTCACTTTGTCTGCACCGCACTTCCTTCCACTCTCCCGCTTTATCGAATTCTACTTTTTCTCCATTTGTAAAGACTACATCATAGCTTTTGTAGAATACTCCCGATTCCATTTTGGCTAATGCCACTTTATGGTTTTTGAAATAAGTCTTGATAAATGTCTGCGCTTTTGCCGGTAACTGGTTTACCTATATCGGTCTATCGTTATCTGCCATTACCATTGTGTGCACTGCAAACATACAAACTAACATCATAATAAACTTTTTCATACTTCTTTATTTTTAATGATTAATACTTTATTTGTTTTCGTATTGCAAAGATGGGAAAGGAATCTGGAAAGAATTGGGAAAAACAGAAAAAAGTCTGATTTTTTATTTGGGGTGTTTGTTTTGTGCTTTTGTAATCAAGAATGCTTATTCTTTATTTGTAAATATTTGTTTGAACTAAATATTACTTTATTTTTGCAGGTGGTTTATTGCGAGCCACATCTGTACCGAGATTATGAAGCTCCCTGAAACACCTTCATAGATGATGAATAATGATATAGAAGCAGTTTGTTATGACAATGAAAATATTAAATAGGTTTATAGATGACTGTGTGAATGTTTTTCAATATCGGTTCATGGACACCTTTCAATACTTTAAAGAAAGGAACAAGAATAAATATTTGGGAGACAGGTTTGAAGAGTGGGTTGTGAAAAATTCTAATATCAGTAAAGATGGATGTTCCGACTTGGATACAGGAAAAATATTCTGGCGGCTTCTGGATTGGCGAGGTGATAAATATGTTGAGGGATACCGGCCTCTGTCTTCTTCATCTCCGGATTTGTTATTGGAATGTGCTGTAGATAGGAGCAGGATTTATAAGGTCGGAGAGATAATAGCCGTAGAATGTAAATGGAGAAGTAAAGTTGGATTTTATCTTGATAGGAAGGATATTGAGAAGTACGAGGTATATATGAATATTAACCAACTGAACCGTCCGATAAAAAGTCTGTTTTACGTTTTTGGCTTTGGATGGGTTAATGATGCTCCGGAGCACGTTTATGTGGTTCCTGCACGGGAATTATACGATTATAACAAGGACACCGGTCAGGTAACGTTTCCTGCCAAAGAAGGTGAAAGCGAGAAGCTGGAACGGTTGAAGCGTTTTAAAAAGAAGGATAATAGATGTTTGATGTATATAGAGTAACCTTTATTTAATTTATTTCCTGCTATTCTCTTCCATGACACTCAATGCAAATTTAATGATGAAGAGAAGCACCACTCCTATTACGGCATACATCGACAATATGAATAAGGAAAACATTACCGGGAAATAGATTACACATACCGATAGAAGACGTTTACCGCTCTGCCGTAGTGCGGTAACGAACTGGATGAATTGAATGACAACCATAATAACGGCATATACCAGTGAAAGTGCCGTCATAAAGTGCCAGAAGCCGAAGTCGAAACATAGTGCTCCCCATATATTATTCTTGGGAAACATATCCAGCGGACTGCTGAATGGGATTTTGATAATCATCACTACCAATGGAACAAGAATAGCGTATAAGGAATAGCTTAAATCCATAGGCACTGCTTTACGTCCTATCCAGGACAGCACATTCTTGAACAATATAAACTCTTGATATACGACAAACATGCTTCCCAGAAGTATCAGCGCCATATTTCCCAGATTATTTTCTACTAATTGAAGCGATGATAGCATCCCTGCCCGTGAGTGAATCATCCAGGCGAAAATACACACGGTCATGGAGAGAAGGGTAGCAAGTGATATTCTGTTGAATGCTTTCCACGAAAGATACTCACCATTCGAAAAATGTGCTGTAAAATTCAGTACCGTTGCCAGAATTGTCAGGGCAGAAAGTGTTGCCGGAAAGATATACTGTGAGTCAATCATAGTTAAAAGGATTTGGTAAGGCCATTAACGAAAAATCCTTGAATTTCATTGAAATTCAAGGATTACATCATTTTTAAAAGTGGTGCCACCAGGAATCGAACCGGGGACACAAGGATTTTCAGTCCTTTGCTCTACCAACTGAGCTATGGCACCATTTTTATCTCTTTTGCGGTTGCAAAGGTAGTGAAAGTTTTGGACTATGCAAGAGGTTAGGAAATAAAAAACGCTGATAATTCTCTATATAGTTAATTATCAGCGTATATTTTTTTAGAAGAGTATGGAATAAATCCGTTATTTATGCCTTCTTCTTTTATTTTATTCTTGAGGTTTTGTCATTTTCGGATTTCTATTTGATATCCTCTTTTCCCCGGTTTTGAGGCATTTTGTCTATTCAACCTCTTCCTGCTGAGCGGCAGATTCCTCTTTAAGCGGATTCCAGCCTTGTGCCTTCAGTTCAAATTCCTGTCCGTCGCGGCTGATGAGAGCACAACCCAGTTCCGGCTTAGTGATATGGCCTATCAACTTAATGCCTTCCATTTCGGAAACCTTTTCATGGTCGGCAATGGGCACGGTAAACAGCAGTTCGTAATCCTCGCCGCCGTTGAGGGCGCAAGTCGTCAGGTTCATGTTGAACTCCTCTGCCATGACGGCCGTTTGGTAGTCGATGGGAATATGCTCCTCATAGATGCGGCAACCGACCTTGCTTTGCGTGCAGATATGCAGTAACTCCGAGGATAGGCCGTCGGAAACATCCATCATGGAAGTAGGCTGAATACCTTCTTTAGCCAACTTCTGAATAATGTCGCGGCGGGCTTCCGGTTTCAGTTGCCGTTCCAGCAGATACTCTTTGCCAGCGAAATCAGGTTGTAAATCTTTGTCACCCCCTTTAAGGACGCTCTTCTCACGTTCCAGCAGTTGCAAGCCCATATAGGCTGCACCTAAGTCGCCGGAAACACAGATAAGGTCAGTCTCTTTGGCACCGTTGCGATAAACGACCTTTCCTTTCTCACCTTCACCGATACAAGTGATGCTGATTGTGAGTCCCGTATAGGAAGAAGAGGTGTCACCGCCTACAATATCCACTCCATATTCCTCACAGGCAAGGCGGATGCCGGCATACAACTCTTCCATATCCTCTACGCTGAAACGTTTGGACAGTCCCAGCGAAACGGTGATTTGCCGGGGTGTACCGTTCATGGCATATATATCGGAAAAATTTACTACGGCCGATTTATATCCCAAATGTTTCAAAGGTACATACGTCAAATCGAAATGTACGCCTTCCAGTAACAAATCGGTGGTTACCAGCACTTCTTTGTCCGCCGGGTAGGAGAGGACGGCGGCATCATCCCCGATGCCGTACCGGCTTGATTCGTTTTTTAATTCGATACTCTCGGTCAGGTGGCGGATGAGGCCGAACTCACCGAGAGTTGCTATTTCTGTTCTCATCTTAATTAGTTGAAAGGTTAAAGTTGATAGTTAAAAGCGAATAGTTACCGCGTACTTACACTGCACGGCAACTTTCAACTCCCGACTATCAACTTTCAACCATTTATTTACTTACGCTCTGTTAATCAACTCCCTCATAATCTCCGTCATCTTCGGCTGTGCGGCATCCGCAGCTTTCTGCACTTCTTCGTGGGAAACCTCTACAATCTTGCCTTCCACACCTAAGTCCGTGATAACCGATACGCCGAACACTTTGATACCGCAGTGGTTCGCTACGATTACTTCGGGAACGGTAGACATACCTACCGCATCCGCACCCAGGATACGGAACATCTTGTATTCCGCCGGAGTTTCAAACGTAGGCCCTTGCGTGCCGATGTACACACCGTGCTGCACCTTGATACCCTTTTCAGCGGCAATTGCATCCGCCTTTCGGATAAGCTCTTTATCGTATGCCTCGCTCATGTCCGGGAAGCGCGGGCCATACGGAATATTCCTGCCGTGCAGCGGATGTTCGGGGAAGAAATTGATGTGATCGGTGATAATCATCAGGTCGCCGATTTCAAAATCGGGATTCGTACCGCCGCTGGCATTAGAAACAAACAAGGTCTTGATACCCAGTTCCCGCATTACACGTACCGGGAAGGTCACTTCCTTCATGGAATATCCCTCATAGAAGTGGAAGCGTCCTTGCATGGCCATAATATCCTTATTACCCAGCTTGCCGAAAATCAGTTTGCCGCTGTGTCCCTCTACCGTAGAAACGGGGAAGTTGGGAATATCCTCATACTTTATTTCATACTTCTCGGTAATCTCACCTGCAAGGCTGCCAAGTCCGGTTCCGAGGATAATTGCTGTCTCAGGATGCGTGTGCATCTTACCTTTCAAATAAGCTGCGGTTTCTTGAATACGTTCTAACATAGCCAATAATGTTTTGGTTAAATATATATTGTTGATTTTGTAAAAACTCTATTTCGATGGGAAGCACATAAATGTACGGCTTCAGTGTTTCGTTCAGGTTGGGATGGTTCTTCAGTCGGGTAGCATCTTTCTCTGTCGTGATAATCAGCCTGTTGTTTCCCTTCAACAGGTTAAATTGTTTCTCGATGAGCAGCAAGTCTTTCTCGCCGAAGTCATGGTGGTCGCCAAACTCCAGCAGGCTGACGCTGGGGGTGTAGGATTTCACTTCTTCCACCAGTGGGGCGGGAGAGGCGATACCCGTAACAAGTAGCACCTGTTCGTCTCCGGTGCAGGTAATTCTGCCTTTTGCCTTTGCAGGGAACAGTGGCATCAGCGAGCCATAGCGGAATCTGGAGAAATACAATTGCTGGTACGGATACAGATTCAACCTCTTGGTGATGATGTTGAAATCTATCGGCTTGATGTCATCCGGACACTTCGTTACAATAACTATCTGGGCGCGGTTTTTCCCGCAGGCGGGTTCGCGCAGTCTTCCGGCAGGCAACAGGGCGTCGTCACACAGCAACCGGTGATAGTCGGTCAGCAGGATATTCATTCCTGCCTTTACATGGCGATGCTGGAAGGCATCGTCCAGTAACACTGCATCCACGGCGGGACTCTTCAATGTAAGCAACTGCTCGATGCCGTGACAGCGGTTTTCATCTACCGCCACCCGTATATCCGGAAACTTGCTCTTTATCTGATAGGGCTCGTCGCCGATTTTCTGTACGCTGCTTTCGGCGGTTGCCAGTATGTAACCTTTGCTCTTCCGTTTGTATCCGCGGCTCAGTGTAGCCACGTTTATGCCCTCATTCTGCAATAACTTTATCAGATACTCCGTATGCGGCGTCTTGCCCGTTCCACCTACGGCGATGTTGCCTACACATATCACAGGAACGTCAAAACTCCTTGACCGGAGCCAGCCCCAGTCAAAGAGTTTGTTTCGCAAGCACACCCCTGTCCCGTAGAGCCAGGACAAGGGATATAGCCAATGATGTATTTTTACGGATGCATCTTTCATTTAAATTTATTGTATGTTCAGTTCAAACGGTACGCGTGCCTGTATGCGGTCTATCTTGTCAAAGTTCTCGATGATGCTGAACTGACGGTACATATCGCTTATTTTGCCGTTCAGCATACGCCCCTTGATATAATTTCCGGGATTCGTATTCATCAGGCTTTCCAGGAAACCCTCTTTCTTCGGATAACTCATTACGGTGTAAGCGTCTACACCCGCTTTTGCAATGGCAATCTCCAACGCCTTGTCCAGGCCGCCCAATTCGTCCACCAGTCCCAGTTCTTTGGCGGTGCTTCCGGTCCATACACGGCCTTGCGCTATCTTGTCCAGTTCTTCCATACTGATGCCGCGTCCGTCGGAGCAGCGGGTCAGGAAGAGTTCGTAGCCGTTGTTGACGTACATCTGCATCAATCCCTTTTCACCGTCGTTCATGGGGCGGGTCAGGTTGCCGAAGTCGGCATACGGGTTGGTCTTTACTACGTCGAAGTTCACACCCAGTTTCTCCGTCAGCCCTTTGGCGTTGGGCATCATTCCGAAGATGCCGATAGAGCCGGTCAGTGTGGTAGGTTCGGCAACGATGGTATCGGCATTGCAGGAGATGTAGTAACCGCCCGATGCGGCATAATCGCCCATGGATACGATTACCGGTTTCTCCTTTTTCAATTGGTTTACGGCGTACCATATCTGTTCGGAACCGTATGCGCTGCCGCCCGGAGAATTCACACGCAGCACTACGGCTTTTACATTTTCATTATCTTTCAGTTTACGCAGGTCTTTGATAACCTTTTCGGAGTTGATACCCTCGTCGGTAGAGGCGGACGAACCGCCGTCAATCTCACCATACGCATAATATACGGCAATTACGTTTCCGCTCTTGTCTCTGGGCACGTTCTTTTTCACGTTTATCATGTCCTGAATGCCCAGTATCGGCATGTTGTCGTCCTTGTCGATGCCTGCCAGGTTTTTCAGGTAGTCGCGTACATCATTCTTATATATTAAGGTGTCCACCAACCCGTTCTTCACGCTTTCCTCTGCGGGGTAAAACATCAGCATGCGGTCGGCTTCCTTGTTCAATGCCTCTACGGACAGGTTGCGCGATTCGGCAACGGCGCTCGTAATCTGTCCCCAGATGGAAGACAGGTATACATTTATCTGCTCGCGGTTGGCTGCACTCATTTCGGTGGAGATAAACGGTTCTACTGCCGATTTGTATGTACCCACCTTAAACACCTGCATCTCCACGCCCACTTTCTCCAATAAATCCTTGAAGAACATAGGAGTAGCTGCCAGTCCCCGCCATTCGAGCATACCTTGCGGGTTCAGCAGGACTTTATCGGCCACGCTGGACAGGTAGTATAACCCCTGCGTATAGGCATCACCGTAGGCTACGACAAACTTACCCGATTCCTTGAAGTCTTTCAGAGCATTGCGAATCTCTTCCAGCGAGGCGAACCCCGCTCCCAGTGAAGTAGCCTGAATATAAATACCTTTGATATCCTCGTTCTCTTTCGCTTTCTTAATGGAAGAGAGAATTTCGTCCAGTCCGTATGTTTTGTAATCATCCTTCATAATAAGGTCCAGTGGGTTTTCCTGGCTGCGTTCGGCCAGTGTACCGTTCAAGTCCAGCATCATGACGGAGTTTTTACGTACTTGCGTTTCCGATTCCGAGGATGAAACCATACTGAAAACTACGAGAATACTGATGAAAAACAACACAACGCTCGATATAACAATACCGGTTACGGTGGCGAGTGTAAATTTCAAGAAATCTTTCATTGTCTTATTGTTTTTGGGTATGCTAACTTTTCAAGCTAACAAAGATAAATAATTAGGTTGATATTTTCCCTATCTGTCGCATGAATTTTCAGTTTGTCACATGGGGGGCTTTTATTCTGCATTTTTACCGGGGGATATAAATAAAAAGAGTCTGCCGCTTTTTTGTGCGACAGACCCCTTTATACAGTGAATGCAGTGAAGAATTCTTTCTCCTTATATTTAAGAGAGAGAATTCTTTGTTATAGGTTTCTCGCTTTTCGCTTCAACAAATGAGATAAGAATATCTTTTATTTTTTCTTTTCCCCCGATAGGTTCTATTGTCTTTCTTTCTATAACGACCTGATACGTTTTATTAAATGCAATATTATAAGCCATTTGTCGCCTTGTCTCATCCAAAAAACCGATAGATTTAAAGTCATCTCCTTCGGCCGATTCAAAGGCATAGTTTCCTGTTCTGATATTGATTGAATAGAATCTGCCGCACAGTCTGATTTCTTCCTTATTATCAAATTCAAAATCGGATAGGTTAGCTAATATTTTTTTTGTATCATGGGTGCTGATATCCTGTTTGTATGAAGTCTTAGAGTTGGCATTGTACCATTTGATTCCTACTGCCAGACTTTCTTCGTTTAAGAAAGAAACAAAGTCATTGTACTTTTTCAGAATATTTTTGTCGTATAATCCGGAAAAGTCCAGGATGCTCTTCTTATCATATCCTGCCTTGAATAATTGTATTAAATCTTGTGCGAAATCATCAGAATATGTCGTACTGAAAGATGTTTGCTGATTAATCGGTTTCAATATGATTCTGATAGAGCCGGCAAGCGAGTACATATATTCATATTGTGTATCTAAACGTAATTCTCTGTCTATATTTTGCTTGGCATTTCTCTCTAAATAGGTATTTGAGTGTTTTACTCTTTTAATAAACTTGGACGACATCGACTTTCTGATATCCTCTATTTTGGGTATTATCGGAGCAAACTTGTTCAAGGGGATGCTGCCGTATTTCACATCTTTCCCGCTGATATGTATTTCTAATATTCCGGAAGAGTATTTCTGGGAAATAGCAGCTAAATCAATAGTGTCTTCGATTTCAAAGGCATAGTAAGAATTTTCCGTTGGAGTGTATTCTTCTGGCAAGTTGGCAATCGGCACAAGTTTAATGTTATGATAATGTATCTTATCATCAATATCTACGGTGTATACAAATCCGTCATTAGGTTGTGTTATTATGGAATGTAGCGTACTTTTCTTTTCTAAATACTGTTGTATTGAAAAAATATCGGTTCTGATAACGACCCACCTGTTATATTCATTATCTACATCCACCCAGTAGAATAAGTAGTTTTCTCCCTTGTTGCTTACGTAATGAGACAATAAAGGCCCATCATAGTAAATCAAGTCAGCAACTTTAATAAGTTTACTGAAATCAAAATTGATACTGAAACCGTTTATTGTCTTCATATTAGTATTTTTATAATCTTAAATTTATCGGATAAATCACATTCGCAATATTCGTATAAGTCAAAATGGCTTTCATTATTGGCTGGCGTAATTAAACCGTCTTCTTTGTTTAGCGTTCCGTTGCATAAAGCATCTCCCATAGTGCGGGCTATATTCCGCATATTGGCTTTTAGTGCATTGTACTTTTGAATGGCTTTATCCTTTTGTTCAAAACAGGATAATGCATATCCTGACGTATTTATTCTTTTCTTGTCCGTATCTGAAATTATCCGTTGCGGGTTTTGTATATATACCGGTTTGTGGTTATTGGGATTTATCTCTCTAAAAACGTATCTGTAGGCATCTTTGTTTTGGGGTTCGGATAAAGGCGGAAGTTTGGCTCCTTCATTGATTAAGACATCTATTTCCGACTGATATTTGAAAGCTGCATTCGCCATGTTTAACACATTTTTAGTGTCGCAAAGATAGGGAATATTTTTTAGCAGAAGGGTTTATCGGATATTTTCTTTTCCAAACATGTTTTTTATCATAAGAATAAAGTGATCAGGTCCTTTAATAAAATAATAAGCTGTATACTTCCTTGGCATTTAAAACAATCCCCCCTCTCATTTGTTGCTAAAACAATTTTTTTATTCATTATTTTAGTAACAAGTTCTGTGTTTAGGTGCAAAATGTGTACTTTTACGCAGGCAGTAATGCTTAATTGGTAAATGAATTTACAAAACAAGAAGAAAAAGTTGAGTATTCGTGTTGTCATACATCCTTGTAAAGCGAGCGCGGCGGGAGTTTACTCCCTTGCGATTCGCGTGCTGTACTGCCGTAAGAAGAAAGAATACTCTTTGGGGTGGCGGGTCCACGAGTCGAATTATCGGCGGGATGCCGACCGGGTGGTTTATTCGTCCGAGGGTATCCTCACCCGTAGGGAAGTGAGCCTCGTCAACCGTCTTATCAGGAACGAGAAAGAAGACCTTGTCAGGAACTACCGTCTGCTGGAGAGAACCGATCCCGGCTTTACGCTGGAGCGCCTCATGCTGAAACACCGGAAGGAGCAGTACGACCGGAGTGTGGATAAATTCATCCTGCAATACATCGATACCCTGCTCGAAGAGGGGAAGCAAAGCACTGCCGCTTCCTACACAAGCGGGCTGTACTCGCTGTTGCGCTTTTGCAGTTTGAGGAAAATCAACTTCAAAGACATCGACTATGTGTTTGTCACGGACTATATACACTACCTGCGCATGCGCGGCATTTCGGAGAACAGCATCCACATGTACCTCAGCAATTTCCGGGCGGTGTACAATAAGGCACGCAAGCAAGGCATCAGGGTATGTGGCGAAAATCCCTTTGCCGGGCTGAACGTGCGCAGGCAGGAAACGGTGAAACGGGCGTTGAGCAAGGAAGAGATAGCGCTCATCGCTTCGGCCGACCTGCGGCGGTATCCCCAGTTGGAAGCGGCGCGCGACCTGTTCATGTTCAGTTTCTACTGCCGGGGCATGTCCTTCGTCGATGTAATCCGCCTCAAGCACGACGGCATTGTGCGCGACACGATATTCTACACCCGCAGCAAAACCGGGCAACGGTTGCAGATAGGACTGCTGCCCGCCATGAAGGAGATTATTGAAAAATACAGGACATCCGGCCCGTACATTTTTCCTTATATCCACGGGCAGTCACCGCGAGATGCCTACACGCAATACCGCTACTCTTTGGGCACGGTCAACCGTTACCTCAAACGCTTGGGCACATTGCTCAACATAGGCATTCCGCTTACCACTTATGTGGCGCGGCACTCGTGGGCCACCATAGCCAAGAATGAAGGTATCCCGATATCCTTAATCAGTGAGGGACTGGGACATACGTCCGAAAAGACAACCCAAATCTACCTGAACTCCTTTGCGGTCGATACCCTGAACAAGGTCAATGAAAACGTGGCGGATGCCGTATTGGATTGTATTAAAAATGCAGGTGAAAAATTCATCTGTCTACATAACACAGATAAAACCTAAGAAACGACTCAAATAAACCGAACTTTTCTACTTGCTTTCGTTATATATACTTTGTCCCTGTTCTTTGATGTTGCAAAGGTAGAGGATATTTTTGGATATTGCGTTATCCAAATCAACCAATCAGTTATCCAAATTAACCAATCTGTTATCCAAAATTACAAAGTGTTGAATATCAGTGCTTATTTTTTGCTATTTTTTTTGATTTCCTGCCTTAATTCGCTGGGCGAGCAGCCGAAATTGTTTTTGCAATACTTGTTGAAACCAGCTGCGGAAGTGAAGCCCAACTCGTATGCCACCTCTTTTATAGAGATGAAATCGTAATTGAGTCGGGATAGTATTTCCTTGTTTTTTTGTTTCTGAAGCCAGGATTGAACGGTTTCTCCAAACTCTTGCGTGAACTTGCGGTGAAGCTCGGAACCGCTCATGCCCAACAATTTTGCCAGCTCTTGTTTGCTGCGCACCCGGTCTTTGTGTTTGAGAACGGCTGCCTTGAAGTCTATCTCGATTCCCATTATAGGGTAGAGGAGTTGGATTATTTCGCTCTTTGTGTAGGCTGTGCGGAAGATGATGAACAACTCGCGCTCTTTGAGTTCGTGCAGGTGCTTGCAGTTGACGCCCGCCTGGAGATAGGACTCCAACAGATGCAGGAACATGTCCAGAGGGGTACGCACGGAAAGCGGTTTGAAGCACAGGGATGTGTTCTGGGCTTCTTTTAAATAGCTGCTAAGCATGTGTTTGTCGCACAGCGAGATTGCATCGTGAAAGAATGACAGACTGATGTATGTGCCCGGCCGGATAACCGTGCCCGTGTAATGAGATGAAAGGGGGATGAAGATGAATTCGCCCGCACGGACTCTTGTTTCTTCTTTGCTGTCTTTGGTGATGCTGACTTCGCCTGACAAAATAAATATCAGGTGGTTGGCCTTAATCTCTTGTTGCCGGTTGTCGAAATGTTCTCCCAAAGCAGCTTCTTTCAGTGCGAAACCGGCGTCTTCCTCGGTCTTGTAGTTCACGCATGAGGTGTGTTCTTTAATGTAGTTCAGCTCCATTTTATGTACTCGATTTAAAGTTAATAATTTCGTTGTTTTATCACCATGTTTCATTTTTTGTTTCAGAAAAACGGATGTATCGAAGCAAAGGCTTGATTGTCATTTTGTCATTTATAACGGCATGTAGAGTTTCTTTTGTTGGTGTTTAAAGGAAGAAACTCTTCATTACTGCGTGTATTTTAAGGACAGAATGGTATCAGACCGCAGTCCCGATACATCCTCGTTTTTCTTTTTGTTTCAGGAAAATCGTTCATGCCGGATAGCATTGAAACGTTTTTCCTTTTTTAATTATCTGATTACTAATGAAATGTACATTAATAATCTGTTTTATGTAAACAGATGAAATTTCTAAAAGCAGCAAAAGGAAAATTAACCTCTATAAACAGGTAAAAGATTACGAATAAAACGAAAGAGAATATGCGAAAGAATTTTACGATTTTCATGATTACCCTACTTGTTGCGCTTCTATCCGGAACGGTTTCGGCGCAGCGTCTTGCAGTGAAAAGTAATTTGCTGTACGACATCACCTCTACCATTAATCTCGGAGTAGAGTATGAGGTAGCTCCCCGTTGGACGCTCGAAATGTCTGCCAACTACAATCCGTGGAGCTTCTCGGACAATAAGAAGATGAAACTTTGGATGCTCCAGCCCGAAGCGCGCTATTGGCTGTGCAGCGGTTTCTCCGGTCACTTTTTCGGAGCGCACCTGTTGGGCGGGGAGTTCAACTACGGCGGTATGCTTCCTTTCGGCATCACCCCTTCATTATCCGGATTGGGCAGTAAGCGCTACCAGGGTTGGATGGCGGGAGCCGGAATAGGCTACGGATACAACTGGGTGTTGGGCAAGCGCTGGAATCTGGAAGCCACGTTAGGAGTGGGGTACATCCATTTCGGATACGACCGCTTCGAGTGCAAGACCTGCGGCGACAAGCTGGGCAGCGGCAGCAAGAACTACCTGGGCCCCACCAAGGCAGGCATCTCCCTTATCTATATAATAAAGTAACGAACCAAGAAGCGAAGATTATGAAATATTGTGTGCTATTATGTGGACTGCTGCTGATGCAGGCAGTCGGTTTATCGGCTAAGGAACGGGCACGGTTGCAGGCGGATGATGTGAACATCAGCCGCAGCGGCGACAGCGTGCACGTATCCTTCAGGCTAAAGGTAGAAAGATTGGCTAAGGATTACATTTTGAGAGTAACCCCGTTATTGTACGGGAAAGACGGGCAGCAGGCTGTGCTTCCGCCATTGGAGTACGGCAACCGCACGGCACAGATTGTTGAGTGGAGAGAAAAAAGAGTGAAAGAAAAGCGGAAGTCTGCCTCTGCATACCACAAGCCGGGAGAAGAGGTTGCCTATACCTTCGTCCTTCCCTACGGGGAATGGATGAATGGCGCTTCCCTGCGTTTGGATGCAAAGAGCAAAGGGTGTTGCAGCGAAGAAATGCTGCCGCCCGTGCTTTTGGCAGAAGATGTGGCGCTCATTGTTCCCGTCGAACAGCCCGTGCCCGTAATGCCCGAATTGGTTCCGGCTCCCGTTGTAGAGACTGTTGCCGAACAGTTGGCGCAGGAGAATACCTTCCTCGAAGAGTGGACGGGAAGCACCAGAAACGATGAGGCTGCCGTTGCCGACGATACGGAAACAGCGATGGCCATTCATTTCCCGATAGGGAAGTGGGATGTCCTGCCCGATTACGAAGATAACCATATTGCTTTGGATCATCTCGTGTCCGTCCTCGACAAGATTGCCGGAGCAGAGGACTCACGCATTGCCAGAATTCTTGTGGTGGGAGCGGCTTCTCCCGACGGTTCTGCAAAGCTGAATGAATACCTTGCCGGTAAGCGTGCGCAGGCATTGACCGATTATATTACAAGCCACACCGCCCTTTCTCCCTCTCTGTTCGAGATAAGCAATATCGGCGTGGCATGGAATGCCCTGCGCGCTCTGGTTGCCGACAGCGATATGGCGGGCAAGCAGCAGGTGCTGAACATTATCGATACCGTTCCGGTATGGGATGCTACCAAAAATGTCGGCCGTTTGGGGCTTATCATGCAACTGAATCAAGGCAAGACCCATGAGTATATGAAACGGCACTTCTTTCCGAAGCTTCGTAATGCAGGATATATAAAGGTGTTTTATGAAGCGCAACTGTAGATTGAAAGCTTGAAGCGATAGTAAACAAACCAATTTTATTAATATTTTTTTGAAACAACAATGAAGAAGATTAATTTATTAGCAGTGGCTCTTGCAGCCTTCACCATGTTTTCATGCTCCAACGAGGAGATTACCGATTTGGGCAACAATGCTCCGGGCGAAAAGGCTACTCTCACCATCAAGGTGGAAGGAGCAGGTAACAATGTAGCGCAGTCGAGAGCTACAGGCGCTACTACAAGCGATGTTACGATTAACAACTACATCGTATTCCTTTTCCGTGAGGGCGGTGCTTTGGACTGTCCGCCTTATTTTAGTTCTACTAATGCGGCGGCTACGATAACCAACGGTTCAACTGCTGCCAAGACTGCTTATGTAGTGGCAAATACCGGTAGATTGGCCAACGGCCCTTTTGCAAATGTAACAACAGAAGCTGATCTTAAGGCCGTTACCGGTGACTTGATGGCCAATAACAACACGGCTACCCAAACGAAAGATAACCTTTGGATGTCCGGCACAAACGATGTCTCCTTCTCCGGTACAAACGGTTCGGTTACTGTAGAATTAGGTTTCGTTGCAGCCAAGATTGAACTTATTGTTAAGGACAACCGTGCCAATCTCACCGGTAGCGGAAGTGGTGATATTTCGATTACAGACGAAAAGGTTGTATTGCTGTATGCAGGTAAAAGCGGGCATTTCTTTGGAACAGCAGCGGAGAAGGTTGCTCAAACCGCTTTCTATTCGGGTGATGCCTCTTATCCAGGTTTTAATTCAAACAATGTCACAGAATCTACTGCCTTGGCAGATGCGGTAAGCACACCTTTCACAGTTAACGCAAGTAACGCTGTATTCAATCATTTCTATACTTTCGGAAACAACGGTGCGACTCAACCGACAATTCTTGCCATTCAGTCTAAAAGAACGATAAACAACGCTGATGAAACCATTTACTACCCGATTCAGTTCTCGACAGACGATGCAGGATACACTATCGAGCCGGGTAAGCGTTACACTGTAACCCTTACTTTGAAAGGTGACGTAAATGCCGGTGAAGGCGGTGGTACTACCGATCCTGAACAGCCGTTGATTAATTCACCAATAAGCATTACTGTAACGGCAGCTTCATGGACTCCCGTAACTGTAGACAAAGCGTTTAATTAATTTGATTGCAGACGTTCATCTTATTCTTTAAAGCTGCACCGAAAGGCGGGTATCTCCCCCGTGCCCGCCTTTCTTTTCACTCATGCCGTTGATAAAATTCAATAACTAAAAAACAATACTGACCATCAATTAAAAAAACAACTCATGCAGAATAACAAATTCCATTATAGCCTGCACATACTGCCTATCTTGTTCTTTATGGCATTTGTATCTGCAAGCTGCATCAAGGACGACCTCGGCGATTGTCCTGCTCCCCGCACTCCCGGCTTTTCCTTGCTGTTAAAGGCTTTTGATGCCGACGGTGGAAGCCTCGACAGTGAAACGATAAAAGACATCACGCTTTATATATTTGATGCCGATAAAGCATTGCTCGACATCCGCAACGTTCTCCTTTCGGAAACCGTGACCTTGGATTATCCCGGACACGACAACCTGAAACTGGTGGCGTGGGGCAATGGAAAACAAGGCGCCCTGTTGATGCCCGCATTGAAAGAGGGCGACCACTTAGAGACGGCATTCGTGTCGCTCATCCAAACCCGGACAACCTTACCCGTGGCAGGCTCGCCCAACGACCTGTTCTACGGCACTATAGATATAACCCCCGCTGCCGACGCTTCTGTCAGGGAACTTCCCTTGCGTCGCAAAGTCTCAGGGGTAACCATTACGGCGCGCCACCTCAGAGAGTATATAGGCAGCACCGAAGGCGAGTACCACTACATCGTGCGCAAAACCACCGACAAGCTCGACTTCTACGGCAGGTCCAACGGCACGGAAGTAAGTTACCGCCCCCAGGCGGCATTCAATGACAAAGGCGAATTCGTATCCCCTGCTTTCAATATATTCCCCACCGAAGCGGACATCAAGATAGACATCTACCACCGCGACGTGCTGAAAACCACCGTAATTACCGACAGCAACGGTAACCCCCTGCGTGTGTCGGAAGGCAGGCTGCTCAATGTACTGGTAGACTTTCAGGGAGCTGTAAGCGTAGACGTCAGAGTTACCGACTGGGGCAAACAGGCGATATGGAAAGAATTTTAATAGCGATATAGCATAGAAAAAGAAACTGTTTATGATGAAAAAGATAGCAATCCTGTACTTTCTCGGTGCACTGCTCCTTTCGGGGTGTGTGCGCGATGAATTTGATACCACACGTGTGGAAGAAGGCTTGGCGGCACATGTCGGACTGAAAATGATGATGCCCGATATGGGCGGTGAACACGGTGAGGGAAGCACACGCAGCACTGCCGATACCCGTGCTGTAGATGACGATGTGGAGAACCGGCTGGACAATCTGCGTGTACTGATATTCAACAGTAGTGGCGAGTTGGTGACCAACCGCAAATACACGGCACAGCCCAATGGGCCATCGCTCTTGTCTCTCCAGATAGACACGTGGTCGGGCAGTAACCATACATTCTGCTTTGTGGCAAACACTAAGGACGATATGGACAGTCGGCTGGCTGCCGTTACCTCTTACGATGCCCTCCGTGAATTCATGGTAACGGCGTCTGGTTTGGACTTCGGTCTGAACTCTACCGAGCCTCTTGTGATGACCGCAATCCAGGAACATGTAGACGTGCAGCCGGGCACCCATACCATCACAACCCCCGTACAGCTTCAATACCTGGCGGCAAAGCTCACGCTCACCATCACCGATGCAACTCCTGAGGGGCAGGAAGTAACCGTCATCGGCTGGGATGTGCAGGATGTTCCGGTGCGCAGCTACCTCTTTGAGGGCAATGCCGATATCAATCCCGATCCGGATACCACTGCCGACGACAAGGATGAATACTGGCTGACAAGCACCGTAGACTATCCCTTTGAAACGGAAGACAAACAGGCAAAGACCGTTTCTCAAACGCTCTATCTCTTTGAGAACCGTCGGGGCGGACGTATAGCCAGAGCATTGCCCGATGACACCGGCAAGCAATATCCGAACATGAATCAAGACGATGCCGACTCCCGTGGCAAGGCATGGTTCAAACCCGGGCGCGCCACTGCCGTTGTTATTACTGCCATGCACACAACCGATGTCGAAGAGAGGCGGGTAAAGGCATATATCTACTTGGGCGAAGACAACCACAGCGATTACAACATTCGTCGCGGCCATCACTACACCTTTAACATTATAGTGCGTGGCGTTGACGACATCAAGGTAGATACGAATGTGGACTCTTCCGTAGGCTATTTCCTCATAGACTACGGCAGCAACCTGACAATGGATGCGCACCCCGATTTTCGTCCCATGCGCATGCACGCCGCAAACGGTACGGCCGTTGTGGAGATACTCGATTCGCAAGAACGGACCTGCAATGAACCGGGTTTTGATGCCGATTGGCTGAAAATCTCTCCCTTGAATCTGATGTATCATCAGGTGAAGCAGTCATCGCCCGGCGATGCGTGGCAGCAGGCTGCCAACCCCGAAAGCAAGTTTGTGCGTCCCAAATATATTCCGCACAAAAGCATCCGGACAAAGCTGGAAGCTGAAGGCAAGAACGGCTGGCCTGCCGTTCCCTCAAATCTGGACGATGACGATAGCCTGCCCTTTGCCGATGCCACCTACCGCATGTGCTACCGGATTACGGATATACCGTTTGCCGATGCGTCCGTAATCGACCGGACTTTCTACGTCTATGCCGACGAATTTTTGCAGAACAGCGGCAACCGTACCGCACGGGTGCGTTTCTCGTTCTATAAGAATGGGGGAGATCCGGATAAACCGGAAATACGGATTTTCATTATCAATCAGTCGGGGTATCTCTCTTTTTATACGGATGATAATCATAAGGGTGCAGGGTTGAATCTTTTGAATGAGGACGGAACGCCGAGCAGTGTGAAAAGGAAAATGGTCGTGGAAAGGTATCCGGAGTTCAACATGGTGATGAATCCGGGCATCGACCCTTCGCTGCAGAACATAAGCACGATGCAATGGGGATTCTCCTTCGATTATGTTTACAACAGTCCGGATAAATTCCGCAATGGCAAGTTCCTGACGGCAAATATGGTGTATACCGATGTGCAGCGTACGGATAACGAGGCAACCGGATTCGGAATGGCATCCGACTCTTACCGGGATATGTACGGAAGCGAGCTACGCAATGCTAAAATCGGCGCTTATACCGGTACTGTTACCGGACCACCCTATTATTATCCGGATCCTGCCGCAGATATTTATCACCCGATATACAAGAGCTCTGCCGGACGGTATTGCCACGAGAAGAACCGCGACCTGAACGGTGACGGCATCATCGATGAATCCGAAACCAACTGGTATCTGCCTGCGCAACAGGAGTTGCTCCTGATGCTTATTGCCCTGCCCCAGAACGAACGTAATTTTGCAGGCAGCAGTTTTATCTCTTCTACCGAAACAAGATCTCGTAATTTTAGTTACGCAGCGTTTGGCATAAGGCAGGGCTATCCCTTTATATTCAGCAATACGCAGGGTAAAATGGCATCGGTGACTTATACCGTCCGTTGCGGCAGGGAACTGAGGTGATGTTGCATGTGAATGAATGTACGGTTATACGTAAATGAAACAATAATGAGGATATGAGAAAAAGAATGAGAACATTATGGGTTGTGCTGTGTTGCCTGACGGTAGCGGCAGGTTATGCCCAGGAAGTGGTGAAAGAGAACGGAAAAATCATTATAGATGCTTCTGCCATACGGCACACCAAGATTAAGAAAGCGCGTGCCACGGACGGCACAAATGCCAGGCTCGGTACGGATAATGAAACCAATATCGGTTCGGCAGCGAGCGATGAGCAAGTGTATTACAGGTTTGAACTGTCTGCAGCCAGATTTTCCGCTACCTGGATTAATGCTGTAAACAGGTGCAAGAATCTTACCAATGATGGCGGTGGCTGGCGCTTGCCCACACTTAAGGAAGCGATACTGATTTACATCCTGTGGCCGGAGCTACAGAAAGCAGGGCTGACGGGAGTGGCAGGAGGAACGGCTACCGAAGCGGGTGGGGGCGGAAACTCATACCCGTATGTACGTTATGATGAAGCGGGAGCCATTATTATGGACGCGAAGAATGTTAGTGAGGATAAATATTTTCGCTGCATCCGCGACCTTGATTGAAACTGCATGTTCTGCTTTGTTGTTCGTGGCGGTTGGAAAAAGTAAAAGTATCCGGCTGGTATTGATAATAAGGATTTTACTTGAATTTTAGAATTGGAATTAGAATGGTAGCGAAATTAATAGAACCCGAAAACAGTCCCTATGTTATGAATAAAAAAGGTTTGTCCCGACTTTGTTCGTGTTTTTGTTTGTTTGCACACAGAGGGATATGCTACGGAATCGCTTGCGGAGGCGTCCTGTTTTTAGTGATTTTCGTAGCCGTTTTCGGCTTTCCCGTATGGGTGTCGGAGCTCTTCGAGAAGCGGATGGAGGCACGTAGGAAAATAGAGTAGTGACAGAGGTATTGATAATCTTGACAATTAATAGTTTTAATAATTGATAACCCGTAATGAAGAATCCTAAAAAAGAAACGCGTGATGTCATAGCCAAGCACGTCCGTTGGACCGAAGCATTGCGCGTAGTTCGCGCCTATCACCCCGAAGTGACCATTATCCTGCCCCAGGAGAAAACTCAGATTTATCCCGGCGACGATGTGCGGGGCATGATTGCCCCTGCCGTCGGCGTCATCCGCCATGCACTCGATGCAGGAGTGTGGCAGTGGCACGGATACACTGCTGAGTCGCGTGTGAAGCAGGTACGCACCCTGCTCAGCCATTACTTCCACTATCACGAGGATAGCATCCATCCGGCAGAACTCGACCTGATGATTGAAGATTTACTGTTTGTGCATAAAGCCTGAGGAGAATTTCCTGAATTGGAGTTGCTTCAATATTATTAGAAAGTAAAATGTAATTTAACCGAATTATTTATGCGTATCTCAAAAGTAATTTTTATTTGCTGTTTTCTTCTACCGTTTTTGGGCTCTTGCACCCAGGACGAAATAGAAGACAATAGTTATCCGTTATCCGAATATGACGGCACGGGTGTTTTGTTTCGCTTAAAGGCAGACTCTTTTGACGATACGGGTTCTGCTACCCGTACCGTGGATTTGACCACACCTTTCGATACTCTTTGTGTCTATATCCTCAAAGAGGGCCAAATTGACATCGACCGTGAAGTTAAATTCCCCGATCCTACAACAATTATGGTGGAAGGGCTTGAAACCGGCACCTACAACCTTCTCATATTAGCTATGAAAGGCAACTATAAAGAGGATGGAGCCCAGATACATAAAATAGAGAAAAGTTCCTCACCGTGGCTGTCTTTTCCTGAAAATACGCCGGCCGAGCCTCTGAAAGCCCAATATTATTATACGAATCACAAATTCTCGGTAATAAGCGGAAAAATCAAGATAGAGGAAATACGCATTCCCCAGGCTATAGGGCTGGTTTCTTTTGATATACAATACAAAAGCGATTACGTGCGCAAATCGGTTCACGACTGTCATTTTATTCCCTCGGAAGACAGCAGGAGCTATTCTGCCCTGCATGCAGACGGCAGCCATTCGGGACAACGAGACATAGCATCCTTCTCTTTATCGGAACAAAAACAGTTCTTATTTTTCCCTACCGTAGAGGATGGTTTTTCCGGTCAAGTAGTAGTAAATACAATGAATCACCGAAAGGAAAGTTTTGACACGGAGTATGGTGCAAAGGCAACCTTAGATGCCGCCAAGCATTCTACCATACATGTGCAGGCTGTACATCCGGAAGACAATGTGGGTACTAACCTTGCCGATGAACTCACTCCTCTAAATTATTATACGATTCTAAGTGATGAAGAACCTGCTTCAGTCTATACCAATGCAAATCTACGGTCATTTCGTATAACCCAACCTTTGCAGATAAATATGGAGAACGATAGTTTGCACATGAGATTTTATTCTCCCGTAGGCATAAAAGAGGTTACAGTCATGGCCAAAAGTCCGACTATGGATGAATATGTGGAGTTTGTTTACATTGACAACATTCCGGCATTTGCCGACATTAAGACATCGATAAAGGTATTGGAGAAAGGATTATACCGCACTGAATCAGGAAAAATTCAACAACTTTCGGCAGAAGAGATAAATCCGGCTTCCTTGAGTCTTAAGATATCTTGCAACGACCCGTATTGGACTAAGATTTCTCAGATAAAAGCGAAATGGTACATCAAATTCGTACTTAATGGAGGAAATCCCGTAACAGGTGTTCCCAACAATAACTGGTGGGGAATACGCCCTGTACATTGCAGGGAAGCTGTTGCACTCTATTTGAATATCGGATATATGTGTACGCTGGAAAAGTTCCAGCAGCGGGTTTCGACGTTCCAAGGAACCCTTCTTGACAATAACAGGTATCCAATTGACACATCAACGATTATACCCAAACTGGAAAACCTTTCCGGATTCGACATCGGACTTGTATATAGTGGCAATGGTGTATCAGGATTAGGTGGGGGCAGAACCTGGGGAGTCTATCAGAAATCTTTCCTTTATCATTACGAAAACAGTGGCGGATGTTGTTCCACTATTTTTCACGAATTAGGTCATTGTTTAGGGTACAACCATAATAGCACTATGACATACGGAAAGTGGGCTTCGGGATGCGCTGATGTGTTCTACAAGAATAACATAAAAGATTTTCCTGTCAATTCCCACACAATATTAAAATCAAGAAGTAATCCCAATATCTACTAATAATTATGAAACATTTGTCTGTTATTATATCTGTATTATTTTCAATACTTTGCATCGGATGCTCTAAGGAGGATTTTGATACTGGAAAAACAAATGATATTCAGAATGAGCATTCGCTCCGGCTTTTGGTCTATACACCGACTTCGGAAACTGTTTATAGTACGGAACTGCCAGGAAACATAGAGGCTTATCTGTTCAAAGAGGGAGTTCTGTCCGACGTTTACAAAAATCTGACAGTGGATAAGAACGGATACACTACAATCAGCTCGTTAGCCGAAGGAGAGCAAATCTATTTCTTTGTAAACACCGGTAATCTGCTGAATGGGATTACACAGGAAATAGGCCGATTGAAAGAGGCCGAACTGCTTGCCACTACAATATCCTCTTCCTCTCCTCAAGCAAATGGAGAGAAACCGGTGATGACTGGAAAGGCAGACTTAACCGGAAGCCAAGAAAGTACCACCCAAGTATTGCTTACACGGGCCATTGCCAGAATAGACTTAAACATAGTTGACGATGCCGACATACAAATCAATAGGATAAGTATGGATAACATACATTGTGAAGCATTCCTGCTTCCGCAAAACCCGGTCAGTTCGCCGTCCGGTGCAGCATTGGCAAAAATAGATACTACATTCAATACTCCATTGGAGCCGGGTGAATATGCCGGATTAGTCTACCTGTATGAACAAGTGGGGGACGGTATTCCTGTGGAGCTGCATGGCACCCTTGAAGGAGATCCTGTCACACTTTCACTGGCACTGCCTAACACAATCCATAGAAACCACATTTATAAAATAAAGTTATTTAGCGGAGACAGTGCTAATTTGCAGGCAAGCATATCCGTGGAAAATGAAAGTTGGGAAGTCGAAGAAACTATCACGGCAAAACCTTCTACCAATATTTTGGTTAATAGTGAACTTTCTACTTTGTCTGACGGGGCATATGTAAGTGCAACAAAAGATACGGTTTACCTCCCGAGCAAGGAGTCAACGTCGATACTTGTACTGGATAAGATACCGGAAGATGCAGAATTCACAATTGATGGGACAACAGCCTCCATTACTCCGTATACAGAAACTCGTGCCGACCTTCAAGGGAAAAAGTTCTTGGTACGCACTTCTTGGAAAAAACCGGGTACTGAGGCAGAATATGTGTACCTGAATATGCACAGCAAGAAGCACCCGGGGCACTACAGTGGCCGGCTGGTAATTGTCCAGTCCAATGCCACGACCTTCAAGGGAGAATTGTATAATCATCTTACAAACACTCCTCCCTATAACATTCATTTCAATAAATATGTCGACAGTGCTTTAGGCCAGATAGAGGTACCTAAGAACTGTGAGGTTATTGTCAGTGGTGGCAGTTGGCTAAGGGCGATACCCCAAGGAGACGGAGTTTATGAAATTCAGGCAGGCTACAAGCCTAACGATCCGGAGGCCAATGGTAGCACTCAGGAGGGTTTGCTCACTGTAAGCGGTCCGAATGGCATACATGAAACATACACCGTTACCCGGCTGAATCACGGCTTGCCTGTTGTCCTTATGGGTGACACTTACTGGTGTCGTTTCAACTTACAAGGAAATTCAAAGAGTTTCGATGACCAGATAACCGTCAGTGAATCTGAAACAATAGGTGATCTGTCTGCCTATTTTGCCTCTTGTTCTGACGAGGAATTTGTACGTTTAACCGGCAGTCAGTATAAAGGGCGTTATACGCAGGGAATGAATTTAAAGTATGACGCATCCGTCCCGCGTTTCTATTTCGATTCGTATGGGGCGCTCCAGAATCCGGCAATCATAGGAAATGGACCGGTAAACAGCCATTGTCCGGACGGATACCAGCTTCCTGCTTCGAAAGATTTTGAGCATTTGCTAAAATCGGGGGCTGTTAACTACACGCTTAATGGCGCACCGGTAAATTACACTACAGGTAGTGGAAGACCGGCCGTTATTTCAGCCCATAGCCGAGGAAATGTAGCGTGGGAAGGAGGCCTCCTTGCAACAGCCACTTACATTCAAATCGCTTTTGACGAAAACAATCTGGTCTTGGGAGCATTAGGCCATCAATTTGATTCTTCAAAATCAATTGTTTCAAAGGTATTGTGGGCAACCATAAGTGGAGGACACCAAAGCTGGACTCATACAGAAACTACAGCCAAGGCGGAAGACCATAATGCAAACAAATCCCGTACGGTTCGCTGCATTAAGACGCCACCGGCTTTTATAATAGAAGAATAATTCGGGGTTAATTCTTGGAGCTTTTTTTAGTATGATTGGGAAATTTGAGCAGAGTAACGCTGTGCTGCCTGGCGGTAGCGGCAGGTTATGCCCAGGAAGTGGTGAGAACGGATACATTGCCGAGTCGCGTGTGAAGCAGGTATGTATCCTGCTCAGCCATTTTCCACTATCAAGAGGATAGCATCCATCTATATTGCCTTACAGTGTGAATCCTTGTTAAGCAGTAGGGTATATAAATTATAATCCCCCTATAAATCTTATAATCGTTTATAGGGGGATTTGCTGTAAGATAATATGTAGTTACCCTCAAGAAATAGTTTGAGGAGTAAAGGTAGAACATATGGCAGTCCATGCAATAGTAAAGGAAAGTAGGGGTATTTAAAGAAAATAGATGAATAATTAGCTGTACCACAATCACTAAATTTAAGCCAATCAAATTATTGGCTCAAATTTAGTGCATAAACAAAATAAAAGTCGTAATTTTGCCAAATAATGTCAAGACGCTAAAGGGTAAAATAAATGTTTTCAGAACGTATAAAAGAACTTCGTATTCAAAATCAGATACCGCAGCGGCAAATTGCTGCAGCTTTAGATATCGATACAGCTACATATTGCAAAATAGAGAAAGGCGAAAGAAAAGCAAAAAAAGAACAAATTACTATTTTGTCAAAAATGCTTCATGTCAATGCCGAACATTTATTAACTTTATGGCTTGCAGACAAAGTGTCAGCTGTGGTATCTAATGACCAAAAAGTAGCATCTAAAGCATTGCTGTTAGTAGTTGAAACATTGAAACAAGATATATAATATGGCTAAAGTAAAATATGATATGATGGATTCAGATTTAGCTTCGGCTGTATTATCTGAAGCTAAATCAGTTTATGGTCTTAAAACCTATATCAGCCTATTTAGTAGTGCAGGGGTTGGCTGTTATGGATTCAAAGAAGAGGGGTTCTACTGTATTGCAACAGTAGAATTGTTAGAGCGACGATTAAAAATACAATCATATAATCACAAGTGTGCGTATAAGAGTGGTTATATTTGTGGTGATATGACCTTACAGGAAACCAAAGATAAAGTTTTTAATGAACTTACTCTTTGGAAAAGCGCACTTAATGTTACAGATCTTGATGTGCTTATTGCCACTCCACCGTGTCAAGGCATGTCTGTAGCCAACCATAAAAAGAAAGACGAGCTAAAACGTAACTCATTGGTTGTAGAGTCAATAAAAATGACACAACAAATCAAACCTAAATTTTTTATTTATGAGAATGTTCGTGCGTTTTTAAGTTCGGTTTGTACTGATATTGATGGTCAAGACAAGTCGATAAAAGAGGCCATAAACAGTAATTTATCAGGAATTTATAATATTTCGTATCAAGTTCTTAATTTTAAGGATTATGGCAATCCATCCAGTCGTACACGAACTCTTGTAGTCGGAGTTAGGAAAGATTTGAAAGAGATTACACCTTTTGATTTATATCCAAATAAACAACCTGAAAGAACATTGCGTCAGGTTATAGGACATCTTCCGTCTTTAACAAAAATGGGAGAAATATCACCTGATGATATATACCATAATTTCCGACGATACTCTTCGCATATGGAAGCATGGATTGCCGATATTAAGGAAGGGCAATCTGCTTTTGACAATACCGATATATCAAAAATTCCGCATACAGTTAAAGATGGTGTTGTTGTATATAATGCCCGGAAAAATGGAGATAAATATACTCGGCAATGTTGGGATAAGGTAGCTCCTTGTATTCACACGCGTAATGATATTATGGCGAGCCAGAATACAGTACATCCTACTGACAATCGTGTTTTCAGTATTAGGGAAATAATGCTTATGATGTCGGTTCCCTCGTCTTTTGCATGGTCTGATATATCATTTAAAGATTTGAATGCTTTATCCGAGAAACAAAAACGAGAGTTTTTGAAGAAAGAAGAAATAAATATTCGCCAAAACTTAGGAGAAGCTGTTCCAACTGTTATATTTCGACAAATTGCACATAAAATACGGAAAGTTTTATGTAAACCGATCTTGTCAGAACAGGACATTAAAGTACTGATCGAAAAAAAACAATTAACAAATCCGTCATATTTGCTGGACTATATTAAAACTTCCAATTATCATAGCTTTGCGGATTTATCAAAAATTGCAGAATTGGCAAATGCACAAAGAGAGGATAATGCAGCATATTACACAAGACAAGACATTTGTTTCTCTATTGTTAAGAATCTGCCCGAAGCAAAGGATTATACGGAATTAAATATCTTGGAACCGTCCATTGGCGTGGGCAATTTTTTGCCGACATTAATACAAAAGTATTCAAATATTCCTATTGTAAATATTGACGTGGTTGATATTGATTCTGTAAGCATTGAAATTCTGAAAGAATTGGTAGGCAAGATAAATATACCATCTAACGTACATATAAATTACATACATGCAGATTTTTTGTTGTATCAATTTAATAAGAAGTATGACATTGTTGTAGGTAATCCGCCATATAAAAAGCTGACAAAAGAAAAAGAATTGCTTTCTCTTTACAAATCAGAATCTTACAATAAGGATACTAATAATATATTTTCATTTTTCATAGAGAAAGCTATGAGAATAGGTAATATTGTATCATTGGTTGTGCCTAAAAGTCTTATAAATGCTCCCGAATTTAATACGACACGTTTATTAATGAAAGAAAAGAGATTGTCGCATATCATAGATTTCGGAGAAAAGGGATTTAAGGGGGTGAAAATTGAAACAATTTGCTTTATTCTTGATACTCGGAAAAAACCGAAAAATACAATTGTTGAATCTTATATTACGAATAGTGTAGATGAACACCAGCAAACATATTTGATGGATGATAAATTTCCCTATTGGTTGATTTATCGTAATGATGAATTTGATAAGGTCGCAAATAAGATGGATTTTAATGTCTTTAAGGCATATAGAGATAGGGTTATAACAAAATCCATAACGAAGAGCAATGGGAAAATTCGTGTTCTCAAATCACGTAATATTGGAGATAACGAGATAATCAATATCCCCGAATATGATAGTTATATTGATGACATAGAAGGTTTGGATGTTGCAAAGTATTTGAATCAGGCGAATTGTATCTTATTACCTAATCTTACATATAATCCACGTGCTTGTTTCTTGCCGAAAGGGTGCATAGCTGATGGTTCTGTAGCAATTCTCACGCTTGCAAATGCTGGTGATTCAATCACTAAAACAGATTTGGCATTTTACGCAACGGATAGTTTTACCAAATTTTATGCGATTGCGCGTAATTTAGGAACACGTTCACTTAATATTGACAATAATTCCGTTTTCTTTTTTGGAAAACTTAAATCTCAACGAGTATGAGAGAAGTTATAAATGAATATCTTAGCCAATTCGATTTGGATGTACGAAAATCTCATAATGCGAGGTATGTAGATCAAAAGTGTACTCCAGATATTGTATGCTTTATGGCTGATTGCGTAATGAATATGATTGCCACTAAGCCAGTGTTTGTTATTAATGATGTATGGGAAACCGAATACTTTATTCAAAATTCAAGAGTGATATTTAATAAACCTTGGGCTAATGATAAGAAAGCTTATAATGAATACAACAAAGTTCTTTCACAGCCATTAAAGCTTTTGGCATATGCGCATGTTCTGAATGTTGAAAAGATCAATAGTGCACTTACTTTTTCTGTTGCCAATGAAGATTTGTTGGATTACATTTCAAGAAAAGACCGTAACGCATATAACTTCCTATATTGTTATTTCATGAAAGTTATGTCAGATAGTGGATTCAGTAAATTCTTCGATGAGTATACGAAAGAAAGTGTTTCTAATCCTATTGCAGCTAGAGAGGTGTTGTATGACCGTTATTATAGGTTTATAAATGGTAATACTCCGACACATTCACGGTTAGATATAAGACGTATGTTTCATAAAGTAGTAAATGTGTTTGCTGTAGAACATCATCTTCGTGGTAGTAGTGGAAAATTGACATATTACTCTGATTTAATGTACAACAAAAAGAATTGGAGAGATATAGACAAAGATAAAACTGTAACACGGCAGGAGGCATTGAATCCAGAAATTAAAGAAAGGCAAGAAGCTATTAATACATATTATGTCCAAAAGGCAATAGCTCTGATTCGCAAAATTCATTCAGATAGCGAGGTTAAAGATAGTTGGGGAAATGGTGAAGCTACGCAAGTACATCATATATTTCCTAAAGCGCAATTTCCTCAGATTGCTCATTATGTCGAAAATCTGATCTTATTGACTGCAACCCAACACAATACAAAGGCTCACCCAAATAATAAAACTCAACAGATAAACAAGGACTATCAATTGGTTTGTCTATTAGCAAAAGCCGATACTATTGAGAACTCATTGCAACTTGTTGGTGATAAGTATTATCGAAAAGAATCATTTGTATATGTTATCAATACAGGATTGGCAACTGATTTAAGTACAAACCTGACTTTTGTAGAGATAAAAAAGAAATTAGTTCAATTTTATAATGCAGCGTAAATATTATGTATAAACAAAGTTTTGGATCAATTGGACAAATGCAATTTGCTAATGAACAGGAATATTACAGATTGCTTGGTTATCTTGCTAAATCAAATGGAAGTACCGAGTTGGTATGGGAAAGGAATGAAGAGCAAGGAGCTTGGGAGAGTGAAGGTAGAATTAAGTTTTTATCTCCTAAACCTAATAATATAGGAATATTAAAACTAACAGCAGGAGTAGGTAAAATATTATATCGGGTGAATTGCAATGAGTTTGTAAAAAATATATATGAAAATCACAATTTTGTACAGGGTAAAGTGCAAAATATAGAACGGATTAGAGAAACAATTCCAATAGAATTTATGAATAATTTCAATGAGGGGCTTAATTTGTAAATAAAAACTATTTCCAGCAAACTGGGTATCTTTAATTCTATGTATTTTTCTCACCACCGGAGTCTCTGTTTCACAACCATTAATTCAGTGAAATAAAATACGTACTTTCCTTTCTAATTGTTTGTAAAGTAAATATTTACATGATTTTACGTGTAAATATTTACTTTCCATGCCTCTTTGTTATTTAATATTTTTGTGTATTCATCGTGCATTGGGGCAGTGAAACGCTTCCGGGCGGTGTGGTATAAATTTTAAACAATTAGAAAGAATAATGAAATCAATGAAAACACATCGTCTGTCAGGGGCGGACACATCGTCTGTTACACTCGTATACATCATCCGTAGGGGTGGAACGCATCATCGGTTCTGCCGCTCTGCGTCGCTGCTCCGTACCGCTACGCCGTAGATATACGATAGTATATCTTATCTTCTATTGAATTATATTGTGTACGCTGCGTGGTCGGAAGCATGGCTGCCGCACGTGCATAACCGGTTGACGTAAAGGCGTGTGCCGTGACCGCCGGAGCGGTCGTTTTCCGGTTTCGACATTTATCAATATTTATCTGTAACTTTAGTATGAAAAACAATTTGCTTAGAATGGGCTATGTCATGGTTTCGCGTGCATTGCTACAAGAGATTTGCGAGAAAAAAGGTGCGGCATGCTGCGAGGAAGAAGCCTTCCTGCGGGTGCTGACAAACGTCAACTTCAAGCCTGCCGTAGTATTCTGCAACGGAGCCGGGGTGCAGTGTGCCCGTGGAGAGTCCGTCATCACTTTTATGGGCTGGGCGGACATATTCGGCTGGACAAGGGCGCGTACCCGGCGCTTTTTCGACCGGTGCTTCGCTGCAGGACTTATCGAGCGCGTGCCGGGCTGTTGCCCCAGCCACATCCATGTGCCCGGCTATGATGCCTGGACGGGACAGCCGGTATCCATTGGGAAGGTTATGAACGCTGCCGGTAGCTTTTCCGCTGCTGCCGCCCCCGTTGCCGCCAAGTCGAAATCCTCCGCCGCTTTCGAAGAGTCGTTGAGGGAGTTTCTTGCCTATTACGGCCGCACCACCCACCTGCCGGTGGAGAACGGCAGCTATGTCCGCACCCTTTGGAAAAAACTCTCCACCCGCGAGCGCGAACTTGCCTACCGGAAAGTGGAAGATTATTATTTCAGCCTGAACAATACGCATTTCTGCTACCAGGCTGCCAAGTATCTGGAATATAGAATCTTTGAAAACGAATTTGTCAATTAATCGCCCTTTTACCTTTATGGCAGAAATCCTCAATCCTCATGATGCCGACCTGGAGTCGGTAATCTTAGGCGCTTGTCTCGCCGAAAGTACCGCTATGGTGCTTGTAAGTGGGAAGCTGTGCCCCGAAATGTTTTACGAAGCGAAGTATGGAGAAATCTTTGCCGCCCTGCTTGCCATGCACCGCGCGGGCAAGGCGATAGACATCATTACGGTGCGTGCCGAGCTTGCCGCCCGTGGCAAACTGGAGTTCGTGGGCGGCGCCTTCGAACTGGCGCGTCTGTTGGGCAGGGTGGCATCGTCCGCCCACCTGGAGTATCATGCGCTTATCTTGCGCGGCATGTATATCCGGCGCGAGATGATTAGCGGCCTGCATCGTCTGCTTGCCGTAGCCGCCGATGAGTCGGTGGATTTGGGCGATGCCCTGGCCGGACTGCATCAGCTTATCGAACACCTGGAAGGTAAAACCGACTTTGCCGGCTGCCTGCGCGACATGGACCGCCTGATGCTGGATACCCTTAGGCAAATGGACGGCAGGGTGGCGAACAACCGCGACGGCATCACCGGCATCCCCACCGGCCTGCGCGACCTCGACAGGCTCACTGCCGGCTGGCAGCGGGGCGATCTGCACATCATAGCCGCCCGTCCTTCGGTGGGCAAGACCGCCTTTGCCCTGCATCTGGCACTGGCGGCGGGACGTGCCGGGAAGCAGGTGTTGGTGAACAGCCTCGAAATGCAGGGCGAAAGGCTGGGCGACCGCTGGCTCTGCGCACAGGCTGCCTCGCTGGATGCCGGACACCTCAAAAGCGGGCAACTCAGCGCCGACGAGCAGCAACAGGCTCTGGAAGCCGCCCGGCAGCTGTCGTGCCTGCCTGTGTATGTGGACGACAACCCGAAAGCGAGCATGGATCATATCCGCTCGTCGGCTCTGCTGCAAAAGAGTAAGGGGCATTGCGATCTGCTGATTATCGACTATCTGCAACTCTGCGATATGAAGTCGGAGCAGAAGAACCGCAACCGTGAACAGGAAGTGGCGGAAGCGAGCCGCAAGGCAAAACTGATAGCCAAGGAGCTGGATATTCCCGTTATCCTGCTTTGCCAGTTGAACCGTGAGTGCGAGATGCGTGCCGACAAGCGGCCTGCACTGAGCGACCTCAGAGAGAGCGGCGCCATCGAGCAGGATGCCGATGTGGTGATGTTGCTCTATCGTCCCGCACTGTATGGACTGACGTCCGAGCGCAAGAGCAAATTCCCTTCCGAAGGGTTGGGCATGGTGATTCTTGCCAAGCACCGCAACGGCGAGACGGGAGATGTATATTTCGGGCATAACCCCACGCTGACGAAGATTGGCGAGTACGAACCCACACTGGAGTGGATGGCGAGAAACGCACGCTCTTCCTGTTAGAAAAAAAACTTCGCTTTTACCGGAAAATAAATGGCAAAATACTTGACTTTGCCTCTCTGATTTCGTATCTTTGTAATGTGCTCGAGAAGGGAAGTAATTATTGGATAAGGCGCCTTAAATCTTTTGTTTGTTGTGTGGCCCGGGCTTTTTCTTTTAAGAATTTTATTTACTGTTTTTTTTAATCTAAACCTAAACTTTATTTTTATGGATGTACTTGTAGAACGCTTTCAGCGTCGTAGAATCGTGAGCGATAAAAGCTCTCCCATGTTGTATTATCTCCGTCAGAAACCCAAAACGTGCGGAACAGTGGATATCGATGTCCTCGCCGCCAGTATTCAGAAGAACTGCGCCATGACAAAGGAAGACTGCACGGTGAGGAATATCTCCAAAGTGAATATCCGCTTTGTGCCCGACAAGGAGCTGAAGCTTGTGAACGGCAGTACGGCTGCCACCCGCAGCCCGGCAAATGTGGCTTTCTCGCTGGACAAGCCTGCGGACGGCAGTTCTTCCGGTGGTAGCGGCGGTAATAGCGGCGAAGAGGAGAATCCGCTCGGATAGTCGGTTTCTTTTTAACCTAACCCTTAATTTAAATCTTATGGCAACAAAATCAAACTGGTGGGACAAGCTCCTTAAAATCGTAATCGCCGTAGCTTCGGCTGTTTTAGGCGCTTTAGGCATGAACGCAATGCCCGCCTGATTGTACTTCATACGTAAATTACGTACTTAATTCTTAAGTTACTTAACTTTATACTTAATAAAAGTGAGATTTATCAACCTCATCGTCATCCACTGTTCCGCTACCCGCTGTGACCGTAGCTACACCGAACATGACTTGACAACAGACCACCTGCGCCGGGGCTTCTCCGGCGCAGGTTATCACTATTACATCCGCAGGAACGGCGATATAAAGACGCTCCGTCCCATGACACAGCCCGGTGCGCATGTCCGCGGCTACAACGCCCACAGTTTGGGCATCTGCTACGAAGGCGGACTCGATGCGCACGGACATCCAGCCGATACCCGCACCGATTTTCAGAAACACTCCCTGCGGGTGCTCGTAATGCTGTTGCTGCGCGACTATCCCGGCAGCCGCCTCTGCGGCCACCGCGACCTCAGTCCCGACCTGAATGGCAACGGCGAGATAGAACCCGAAGAGTGGATAAAGGAGTGTCCCTGCTTCGATGCGGCTGCGATTGTGCGGGAAGCAGCGCCGCCTAATCCGGGGTGTGCGGGGTGAGGGGAGATGTTTTTTCAGTCTTTCCAGTTTCTTTCCAGATTTGCCCGATACTTTTGTGGCATGAGAAGAGGTTGTATCAATGAAGCCTCTTATGGTAAAGAGAAAAACAGTGTCTTGAATTTGTAAATGGAAAAAAAGAATGATTATGAAAAAACATTTGTTTGCCATGGTTTGTATGGCTGTGAGTTTGTGGAGTTGCAGTAACGACGATGCACCTGTTGTCGGTGGTCCGGAAAACGGTAAGGTGAGTGCCGAGGCGCAGGCTGCTTTGTTTCAGCTCTATCCGAATGCTACCGATGTGAACTGGTCGGTGAAAGGAGAGTATGTGGTGGCGGATTTCAATATGGCGGCTACCCGTGCGGCAGCAGGCGAATATGCGGCCTGGTTCGACAATGCCGGCCGGTGGTACATGACGACGGACAGTGAAATCCTCTTCGACCAGTTACCCGCAGAAGTGGAAACCGCTTTCGGCGAGAGCGAGTACTCCGCATGGACCGTCGACGAGGTGGAACGGATTCAGCGCAATGGCCTGGAAGATGTCTATGTGATTGAAGTGAAGAATACGGTAGACGGCGTGGCAACGGAAGTCGACCTTTATTATTCGAAGGACGGCGTACTGGTGAAAAAACTGGTCGACATGGACGAAGATTATGATTACAGCGATTACATCCCCGTAGCTCCGGCCGCAGGTGTGGACGCGTTCCTGAAAGCGAATTTCCCCAATGCCCGCATTCTGGACATCGACCGTGAGGATAACATGACGGAAGTGGAAATTCTGGATGGAAAGGTAGTGCGCGAACTGCTGTTTGACGGGGCGGGCAACTGGCTGTTTACCAAGACCGAAATGAGCTATGCCGCATTGCCCGCTGTGGTGAAACAGGCGTTGGATGCTTCTGAATATGCCGGTTACCGGGTGGACGATGTAGACCATTATGTAACTTCGGCAGAGGAATATTACCGCCTCGAACTGGAGTCTGTCATGGGTGACGTGAAAGTAAAGATTACCGCCACCGGCGAATTGTCGCCGATGGAGCAGAACCCTGCCGGACCCGGAAATAACGCCGGCGGCATGCTGACCGACAAAATCAAGGAGTTCATCACTCAGAAATATGCGGGAGCGCGTATCATCGAATCCGATATGGAGAAAGGCATGACGGAAGTGGAAATTTTTCACGAAGGACGTGAGAAAGATGTGTACTTCAACGGTGCGCAGGATTGGGTGAGAACCGAATGGGGCGTGCGGGTGAATGAACTTCCCGCGGCTGTGCTCGATGTTATCAGAAAAACGTATGCGGATTATAGGATAGATGATGCGGATTATGTGGAAACACGTACCGAATCGTATTATCTGGTGGAACTGGAACGGGGAGAAAACGAAGTCGATCTGCGTATTCTTCCAAACGGAACGATTCTTTAACGGAGTGATTCTTTAAACGAAAATGGCTTTGACAGCCTCTGATGAGGTTGTGTCAAAACGCTGACACAGCCTTTTTTTATGCGCAAAGCCCAGACTTTCTCAAGCCCGGGCTTTGTTATTACCCAAAGTTTTCGTATCTT